>Ga0265294_10002766_pt1 | contig 22804 bp, 18 predicted proteins | sample MunlanPumphouse3_FD_192504 | JGI IMG/M metagenome (GOLD analysis project Ga0265294, IMG submission 192504) | Groundwater microbial communities from a municipal landfill in Southern Ontario, Canada - Pumphouse #3 | ecosystem: Environmental > Aquatic > Deep subsurface > Groundwater | place... | reverse complement strand
AAACATTTCACAGGGAAAACGGCTACACATACAGAATGGATGTAAGAAAGGATTTCTTCAACCCCAGGCTCTACTGGGAAAGAGCACGTGTAGCATCAAAAGTCCTGTCTGGAGAGTCTGTTTTGATTCCTTTTGCAGGCGTGGGTCCTTTTGTGCTCCCTCCGGCAGGAAAGGGGACAATGGTCTGCGCAATCGAGATAAATCCTGACGCCTGTGCCTGCCTGAAAGAGAATATCCGGCTGAACAAACTTGAAAAACAGGTCACGGTTATCCAGGGAGATGCCGAATTTATTCTCAGCCATTCTGGTTCTCTGGAAGCTGAGGGCTTCAGGGTTCCGGAAAACGGCTTTGACAGGGCAATTGTACCAACTCCTTACGGCATGGACCATTTCCTTGGAAAGGTCTCAGAGCTTATAAAAAAGGGCGGACACATTCATTTTTACACTTTTAAAACCGAGCCACAGATTCCTGAATTAATTGAAGAGTACAGAAGAATGGGGCTTGAAGTCGAGTTTTTCAGGCGCACAGGAAATGTTGCTCCTGGTGTTAGCAGGTGGGTTTTTGATCTGGTTAAAAAATGATAGGTAAGATGCAAACTACCTGTCATCCAGATAAATACTCCTTTTAATGCGAAAACCGCGTTTGAATTAACTGACAAATTTCGGACATTTTTGCCAGTTTGCCTGGCGACCTTCGTCCAGTTCTTTTACCATATTTTTCTAATCTTAATTAGACAGATTCTACTTACTTATATAGTATTTTCTTACAAAAAATATTGTTTCAGCATAATAATTTTACAAAAAATGAATAAAGGCAAAAATTAATAAAAATACAATAAAACTTTGAATAGTATGAATAATAAAACGCATAAAGCCCATTGTACATTAGAAAATATATGCTTCTTTCAAATTCAGGTTCTAATTAAGAAATTATATTAGGTTTATCGTTAGTGCATAAAATAAAATCTAGTAGACGTTTCAGTTAAATTTAGGTTTTGGATCATTGATAGTTTAACGATTTGATTTCTTTTTTCAAAAATACGGGTATAACACGAATTTTCAGGCAATTATAAAAAATATTTATTTTAATACAGTTTAAAATACAATAATTTTAAATGTCATCAGTATTATTATATATAGTAGGTTAAAGAATAAATATTGATCATAGAATCAAATATATTCATCTCGAGAGTAGCCCTGCTCTGGAATGTCCAAGATTTAAAAGCTGTAAGTTTCTAAATTTATTTCCACACCTTTTAAGTTTTTAATATGATCAAACGTTAATGTGGAGTATTAAATTATGAAAAATATTTTAATTATTGGATTATTATTTACTCTATTTTTTTTCCCAGTTTGTGTCGAAGCTAAAAGCGCCACTATTTATGTTGTTCCTGCAATAACAGATGATAAGATATTGCCAGCATCTTCAATACCTTCCTCTTATATATCCGATACGATCTTTATTAAGGCTTCTCTAGGCGAATTTGAACCAGCTAGTTTTGTTATCCACGCAAATGAAGAAATTAGTCCCATTACCATTAAAATAACGGATCTCACTGGAAGCGATTGCATAATATCCAATACCAGTGTGGATATACGAACAGTTAAGTGCTGGTATCAGGGAGGCTACGATCACTATGATGTTGAGCCCCAAGGCAGATATCTAACTCCCGAACTTCTCTTGAAAGATGATTCACTGATTAAAGTGACTGGAGAGAATTGGACTAAAGCGGATATTTCTAACCCTAAAGGAGAAAACTATCTTAAATTAAGCAGTGGACTATATACTACCATTTCAAATAGCACACCACAATATTCAGATTTGTTGGTAACTCCTATATCCAAACTTCCTGTTAGAGACTCTACTACCCTCCAGCCAGTAACTGTCCCGAAAGGATACAACAAACAATTCTGGGTTATCTTAAAAGTACCATTTAACGCTAGTTCAGGAAACTATAGCGGTAAAATCATAATAGAATCCAATACGCGCATAATCCAGGAGCTCAAGTTGAACTTACAGGTCCTGCCTATTGAACTTTCCAAGACAAATATGGAGTATAGTCTCTTTTACAGAGGTAAAATTACTGAAAATGGAAGTATTTCATCCGAAGAGAAAACAACTGCTCAGTTTACTGCTGAAATACAGAACATGTATGATCATGGCATAACAAATCCAACCATTTATCCTTACATCGGTTCTTACGGTTTGTTTCAAACACATGAAACTGCAATGTGTAAAGAATTATCTATTCGCCAGAATATTGGACTCGATAATACCAGGTTGTATTTCTGCGGATATGTTCTTCCAGATACTATCAAACACTTCAAAGATTTATTTGCTCAGTATGGTGTAGTTGATATTTATCAGTATGGACCAGACGAACAGGATATAAACATAACTGAATCCAGGGATTATATCACATCTGTACATAATTCTGGTGGGAAATATTTCGTTGCTGAATGGATAAAGTCATATGCTGAATCAGTTCCAGATGTGTTAGATTTAGTTATCGCAGGTAATATCTGGCCTGATGTTGTAGATAGTTACCACAGTTATGGACATAAAATTTTCTTATATAATTGCCCTCAAACAGTTCCAGAATATCCTCATACATTCAGATTGAATTATGGGCTTTTGCTATGGCAAAAAAATTATGATGGAACAATGGATTACGCTTATCAACATTCTTTCGGTGATATATGGAATGACTTTGACAGTCCTATATGCAGGGATCACGTTTTTGCCTATCCGACGATGGACGGCGTGATAGACACCATTCAGTGGGAAGGTTTCAGGGAAGGAGTGGACGATGTGCGGTATTTGACCACTCTACAAAATAAGATTGCATTGGCCAAGAGTGAAGGCAAGAATACTTCAGAAGCAGAGAATTATCTCGCAAATCTGAAAAATTCTAGCTTATCCTCAATGGATCTCGATGAAGTTCGTGGACAGATTATATATTACACTCTTTCGCTGCAAAATGATCTAAACTCAACCAATCAGAATACAAGTGGAAATGATTCCACAAATGAAAATAATTATACAAATTTAACAATTTTGCAGAAACCGATTGCAGACTTCTGGGAATCTCCAAAGTCAGGAAACGTACCTTTGAATGTCACATTTACAGATAATTCGACAGGTTCACCAACTGCATGGAACTGGAACTTTGGAGACGGAACAATAAATTCAACTCTTCAGAACCCGGTACATACCTATTCAACAGCAGGGGACTATACAGTTGTATTTACTGCAAGTAATGCCGCAGGTAGCAGTACTGTGACTGGACTTATTAGGGTAACGCCACCCGAAGACTCCATATCTGATGGATCTGCAGCTTCCAAACTCAAAGTATTTGATAATCGTTTGCGTGAAGCTTCTCCTGACACCGTCTTTCAGAGTTCACCCTATATTGACATAGGGGGAATGAATAGTGTCAGATACAGGGATATGGTGTGGTTTAACCTGAGCGAATACACAGGCTCTGCTAATGTCAATAACGCCACTCTTTCACTTTACTGGTACTACCCTGCAGGGATCTCAAGGCCTTCAGATACTGTAATTGAAGTTTACAGGCCTGCTTCTTCCTGGAACCCTGGTTACGTAAGCTGGAATAAGAGAGACAGAGGAATTGCCTGGAAGAATCCCGGGGGAGACTGGTATGACAAAAAAGGTGTCCTCCAGGGCAGCACTCCTTATGCCACCCTGACCATCAAAGGCAGTGCCCTTCCTGACAACAGATATTACGAGCTGAACGTAACTGATCTCGTAAAAGAGTATGTCAGCGGCAAATATGAGAACACAGGATTCCTGATAAAAGCCCGCACAGAGAGAAATAACTATATTGCATTCTATAGCAGTGACTGCGGAAACGAAAATCAGATACCAAAAATCCGACTGGTATATAGCTAAAAACTTAGATCCATTATTAAGCGAGTACTCCGAAAACCTGCGTAAGAAACGTTAATTTCTAATGCTCGCTTTTCGGAAAATTCTTTTTAGTTTTTTGTTAATTTTCCACATAAGTTCTAAAATACTTCAGAACCCAGGCATGCTTAATTTAAATCAGGAACTTACTCAGTTACGCTTACAACAAGTAATGCAGATAAATACACGAAGTTGTCAGCCTTCATCCTTTTGAACGAAGAGAGCGGGCAAAATGGACGTCGTGCTAGGTTCAGCTCATTGATAGTTTACTCTAAGTCAGCCTTCAACAGAGTCTTCATCCTCAAGCCCGAGATGTTTCATAACATGGTGGTAGTGTTCAGGGGACAGCCTTGAATAAAAAGCTCGCTTGACCACTTCACTGAGTGCCGGGTGGATATCCATCATTTGCATCATCGGTTTTGCGCTCCTTGATGCCGTGTACATGAGAGGAATTATCTGGTGTATCAGGACCGAGGCATGGGGTCCTATAATATGAGCGCCCAGGATTTTATCTTCCAGACCGTCCAGAATTACCTTTACGAAATAATCCCTCGTTTCCATAGCAGATCCCTTTGCAGTGTCTTCAAAGAGTTTGAAGCCTATGATTACTCTTTTTTCCCCAAATTCTTCTATCGCTTCCTTTTCTGACATCCCTACCCCTGCAATCTCAGGATAGGAAAAAACTGCGTGTGGTACGGCATGATAGTCTACCTTTACTTTTTCCTGCATTATAGCGTTCAGGTAAACTATTCCGGATTCATAGTTTCCAACATGCTTGAGAAGATATTTTCCGTTTGCGTCCCCAAAAGCCCAGATATTCGGCTGTGAGGTTTCAAGATACTCGTTGACTAAAATCCAGCCATGGGGGTCTGTTTTAATCCCTGCCTTTTCAGGGTGGAGAATATCATTGTTCGGGGCTCTGCCTGTTGCAACGAGGATCTCGTCTGCAGTAACTTCGGTTTCTTCTCCCGAGTCCCTGTCCTTTGCAATAACTGTTTTTTGCCCTCCCTTTTCTTTTCTGACCTCTATCGCTTCGTGATTTGTAAGTATGCGCATGTATTCTGACATTTTTATCCTGGCAAGTTCGGAGACCTCGGGCTCTTCCTGGGGGAGGAAATGCTGATTTCTGCCTATGACTGTTACTTCAGCTCCCATAGCAGAAAAAAAGTGCCCGTACTCAGCCCCTATGTAACTCCCTCCGAGAATGGCAAGGCTTTTCGGACATTCGTTGAGCCCGAGCACGGTATCACTTGTAAGATAACCGGCTTCTTCAAGTCCTCTAACAGGCGGGACCGCAGGCTTTGAACCCGTGCACAGAAAGATCATTTCGGAATGGAGGATTTCATCCCCTGCCTTCAGGGTGTAGGGAGAAATGAATTCTGCAGTCTCGGGATAATAATCAAGATAATCATTCTCCGTTAGCCCCTGCCTTATCATCTCTATGTCCTCACCTATTCTTTTGCGCATCCTCTCCATGATAGTTCGGAACTCGATATCCTTTATTTCGAGTTTGATCCCGAAAAGAGGAGCCGTTTCAAGATCCCTGACAAGTTCTGCAGGGTAAAGCAAAAGCTTTGAAGGGATACATCCCCGTGTAAGGCAGATCCCGCCAGGTTCGTCTTTATCGATAACAGCTATCTTCATCTTAGGATTCGAATCAATTATAGAGTTTACATAATTCATCCCGGAGCCGGTACCTATTACAATCAGGTCATAATCTTTCATCCTTATACCCCTCAAGTATGTGTGAAATCAGATTGTGAAATCAGATCCTGCCATTTCTGGTCTGTTAACTGCAATATTTATTAACTGCAATAGTTATCTGTCTGTTTTGCTAATTACATTTATTCCCGGTTCACGAATATTTCTTTGTTAAGTGAGCTCAATCCAGAGAAATTATCCAGTTTTTCCCGTAAAATCCAGACTTGCAAAACATCCTTCCGGGCGTAAGTAATAAAGTAGAAAAGTAGAATGTATTTTTAAATTTGACTTAAATTTAAGCAATTGCCTGAGAAAGAACAACTGTCTATTAAGAAAAACAACTACCTGTGAGAAACAATAACTATCTGTCACGGAAAAATAACTGTCTATCACGGAAAAACAACTATCTATTTATAAAGAAAGACCTATTCTAACTAGCTTTTCAGGAAGAATAAAAAACAACAGATGTCCTAGAATGAACAGAGCTATCCCCCTCCTTGAGAATGGGTGTTCCTATCATGGAATCCCTGTGATGCATGTGTTATATCTCCTGCTTATTCTAATAGCCCCTTTTGCAGGAGTAGACCTTCTTCTCGTTCTTTCTCTCGGAGTTTTCCTGTTGCTGAGATTTTCCGGAAAGTTTCTTTCCTGCAGCAGGGATGCGGTCTGCCTTTCTTTTTCCTTTTCCCTGATGCTGCTTGTTTCTGCAGTTTCTAAAGATCTTCCCTACACGTTTCCGTTTTATATAGTTCTTGCCGCCTTCGCAGTCGCAGCAGTGGGAAACCATAGCTCCTTTTTTTCAGAAAGAGGTTTCACAGCTGACTTTGAGTCTGAAAAAAGCAGGAGGAGGCAGAGAAGATTCTCAATAATATGGAGTTCTATTTTTCTCGCGCTGAGGATTATTGCAGCTTTTGTTGCAGCAAGCTGGATTGTTTACTGGCAAAATCTTCCGGTTTCGTACAACTTTATTTTTTTCATAGCTGTTATTGGAGCGGTTACGGGTTCTCTTTTTGAATCCATCCCTTCAAAGATAGATCGTAATATCCCTGTGCCTCTGGGAGCAGGGATGATGATGTGGATTTTCGAGGAATTCAGGTACTGGGTTCCTCCCGAGAAAATGCTGGTAGCCCTCGTTTTCTCCCTTTTCCTCGGTGCCCTGGCTTACAGGGCGAAAATTGCCGATGTTTCTGCCCTTCTCAGCGCAGCCCTGCTTGGGGTCCTGATTATAGTTTTCAGCGGGCTCCCCTGGTTTTTGCTCCTGCTCACTTTCTTCATTCTGGGCGGCGGGTTTACCAGGTACAAGTATGCATATAAAGAATCCATAGGGATTGCACAGGCTAAAAACGGGATCCGAAGCTATGAAAACGTGTTCTCTAACAGTACGGCTGCTCTTGTCCTGGCAGTAGCTTACGGCGTCTTTCCGGATCAGAGCCTTCCCATTATTTATGCTTATATGGGTACTGTTGCAACTGCCACGGGTGACACTCTTGCAAGTGAAATAGGGACCACGGCAAAAGGAAAGCCAATAATGATAACAACCCTCAAACCTTCAGAACCAGGCTCTGACGGGGCAGTTTCCCTCCTTGGTGAACTTGCTGCAATTTTTGGCTCTGCAATCATAGGTGTGCTCGGATACGCTCTTGGAATTTCCAGCGATCTTTTTCTTTCCGTCCTCATTACAACTGCGGGAGGTTTTTTCGGGACTAATATAGATAGTCTTCTCGGAGCAACTCTTCAGAAAAGAGGCCTGCTCTCAAACAGCGGGGTAAACTTTGCTGCAACCTTTGCAGGAGCGGGGGTTTCGGCAGCAATATATCTCCTGGTATCCGGATTTTGATTAAAATCTCACAATGATACTTTTTTTATACGTTAAAATTTTTCGTTATAATTTTTACTTCTTAAAGGCAACCCTTTATATCTCCAGGAGTATATCTTTATCCGGGTAGGGTTATTGCAGTGTCTTTTCACACATATTGATTTTCAATAAGGATAGCGGAGATCTTACTTCTAATTCACAGGAAGGTGACCAGATGACAGGACCCGAATATGAAGGTAAAAAAATTTTGCTTGTTATTGCCCAGGAACAGTTCAGAGATGAAGAGTGTTTTGTCCCAAAGCAGGTATTCGAATCTGCCGGAGCAAAGGTTACGGTTGCAGCCGAGTCTGAAAATACTGCAAAAGGAGCGCTTGGAGGCACGATCAAACCCGATATCAGGATTTCCGAAGCGAGAATTGATGATTATGATGCAATTGTCATTTCCGGAGGAGGCGGTTCAAGAAAATACCTCTGGGACAACCATTACCTGCGAGGACTTGTAAAGGAAGCCGACTCCAGGAAAAAGGTGATTTCTGCAATCTGCATCTCTCCTGTGGTTCTTGCAAGAGCCGGAGTGTTAAAAGGCAAAGAGAGCACTGTTTTTAACAGTCCGGATACCGTAACCGAGCTTGAGAAGTACGGTGCTGTCTATCAGGACAGGGATGTTGTAGTTTCGGGCAGGGTGGTGACAGGCAGGGACCCAAAGAGTGCGGAAGCATTCGGAAAAGCCGTTCTCAAAGCCCTGAAAAAAGCGTGATACCTCAATCTCTGCATTGTGAAATACTCGGAAGTAAACTGTCATTTCATAGTAAAGCTGTTATTTCATAGTAAAGCTGTTATTTCATAGTAAAGCTGTTATTTCATAGTAAAGCTGTTATTCTCTGGAAAAGCTGGTGACCTGTTATGAACGCAGAACTTGAAGCCGTACTGTCCTATCATCAGACCAGCAAGCATGGCTTTAAAGCCTATGCTTCAGGCCCTCGATTTCTTGATATGGAGATCAAGCCAGACCCTTTTCTCAGCTACAGAGGAGCTCCGGTTCTTAAGCTGGATACCTGGGATGAGAAAAACATCAATACCGAACTTCTTCCGGGCTATGAACAGGTATTCTGTCCTGAGAAACTGGAACCTTCAGGGATCAGCCGCAGAAGCATTTCTCAGCTTTTTTTTGACAGCTTTGCCCTGTCGGTGTGGAAGAAGGCAGGAAGCGCCAGGTGGCCTCTCCGCATCAACCCCTCAAGCGGAAACCTTCACCCAACAGAGGTTTACCTTATTTCCGGTCCTGTTCCGGGACTTCTGAAAAAACCTTCTGTCTGCCACTATTCTCCTCTGCCGCATGCACTCGAATTAAGAGCTGAATTTTCCGGAGAAACGTGGAAAAAATTAAGTTCCGGCTTTCCGGAAGGCACATTTTTTATTGGGCTTACTTCGATTTACTGGCGGGTCGCCTGGAAATATGGAGTCCGGGCTTTCAGGTATGCAAACCACGACCTCGGACATGCTATTGCTGCTCTAAGCTTTGCTGCATCAGGACTGGGCTGGAAGGCATGCCTGCTTGCGGATATGGCTTCCGAGGATATCGCAAAAGTTCTGGGCATTTCAGGAAGGCAGGGGCCTGAAAAAGAAGACCCAGCCTGTCTTCTTGCAGTTTATCCTGCAGGAAAGGAATGTATCTCCGGCAAAGTTTCCTCATCTGCGATTCCGGATTTTGAAAAGCTTTACTGGGCTGGCGTTCCTGACCGACTGAGCCCTGCACATGTGGAATGGGCTGGCATTGAAAAGGCTTCGTCAGTTACAAGAAAAGGAAATACCAATCATTTCGGTGAAAAACAGGCGGAACCGAAGCCTGAAATTCAGACTTCGGGTTTATCCGGGGAAGTCCCGGATCACGGAACTCATTCGGACCTGGAGGCGGCTCCTCTGCGTAGAGTGATTCACATGCGGAGAAGTGCTATTGAAATGAATAACAGTGCTTACATGGAAAAAGAGGATTTCTATGGCATGTTGAGGAGAACACTTCCCGATAAAAATCCTGTTCTCAATACCCTTCCTTTCGGGCCATTTTCACATCTTCTCCTCTTTGTAAACCGGGTAAAAGAGCTTTTCCCCGGACTTTATATTTTCCTTCGAAAATCAGGTGAAAAAGAGATGCTTAAATCCAGGTTCAGGCCGGATTTCCTCTGGGAGAAGCCTGAGAGCTGCCCTCACGAACTTGAGCTTTACATGCTTGTAGAAGAAAACCTTTATGACTTTGCTGCCCAGCTTTCATGTTCTCAGAGAAAAGCTGCAGATGCCTGTTTTACTGCCTGCATGCTTTCCGAATTCGAAGGGCCTCTGAAAAAGTTTGGCTCCTGGGTCTACCCTTACCTTTTCTGGGAATGCGGAATCCTGGGGCAGCTCCTTTATCTTGAAGCAGAAGCCCGTGGTTTCAGGGGTTGCGGGATAGGGTGTTTTTTTGACGACCCACTGCATGAAACCCTTGGTCTTAAAGGACTTGAGTACCAGGACCTCTATCATTTTGCAGTAGGATCACCACTTCAGGAGATTGGTGTTGTGACTTTCCCCGCATACGGAAAATAACATATTATTTTTTTCGGCTCTGGAAGACATAATGTGTTCGTAATGTGTTCGTAATGTGTTCATAATGTGTTCAGTCTTTGGAGATTTCCGGGACCTTTGTGACCATCACTTTGTCTATTCTAATGCCGTCCATATCGACCACCTCATATCTCAGCCCGTTGAATTCCATATGGTCTCCTGTTTTGGGAATTCTTTGCAGGATGTACATGATCAGCCCGGCAATAGTCAGGTAATAACCCTGCTCCTCTCCTGGAAATGAATCAACCGATAAGACATATTTTAATTTATTAACAGGAGTATCCCCGTCAATAAGCCAGGAGCCGTTTTCAAGGACGGTAATCTGCTCTTCTTCCGGCTCGCCAAGGGAACGGACGTCTCCAACTATAGCTTCAAGGATGTCGTGCAGGGTAATAATGCCCTGGACGCTTCCATATTCATCTGTGATCAGGGCAATGTGCATTCCTGTTTCCTTGAAAGATTCGAGGAGTTTCAGGATTGTTATAGCTTCAGGTGCAAAGAGTGGTTTGGTGACTGAGGCCCTGATATCAACTTTACCGCTTTCAACGAGCTTTGCCAGGACATCTTTTACGGAAACTATCCCTATGACATCGTCCAGGTCCCGTTCATATACCGGAAAATTTGACCTCCCGCTTGCAATCATTTTCTTCAGGTTCTCATCAACAGGGTCGTCCAGGTCGAGAGCGATAATGTCAGAGCGGTGGGTCATCAGTGATTCAACCCGGCGGTCACCGATGTCAAAAACACCTTCTATCATGCTCATTTCAGCTCTTTCAAACACTCCTGCTTCGGTCCCTTCCTCAATCATGATCTTGATTTCCTCTTCAGTTACTGGCGGCCCGATTATCTTCCTGACTCTCAACAGCCTGAGGACAGCATCGGTTGAATAGCTCAGAACAAGTACAAGAGGCCTTGCCATGAGAGAAAGAAAAAACATGGGTTTTGCGACACGGGAAGCAATTGTTTCCGCATTATTGAGTGCAAGCTGCTTTGGAACAAGTTCACCAAGGATTAAGGTCAGATATGTGATTATAAGCACTACAAGAGTAATGCTGAGGGTGGCACTGTATCGGGCAAGAGCCGGAAAGTCCCGGAGGTAAGTATCAAGTTCTCCTGCTATCGTGGCTCCCCCGAATGCGCCTGCAAAGATGCCTACAAGGGTGATTCCTATCTGTACCGTAGAGAGAAATGCGGTGGGTTCATTTGAGAGTTTGAGTGCAGTCTCAGCCCCTGCATCTCCTTTTTCCGCTTTTTGCCTTAGGCGGATTTTCTTGGCTGAAACTAGGGCAAATTCTGACATGGCAAAAATGCCATTAAGCGCGATGAGAACAAGGATAATGATAACTTCAGGGAGATAGGGCATTTTTCAAATATTAGACGGATTATAATTTAAAGCTATTTACAGAACAGGAGGCAAAAAGAAACAGGCCTCCTTATTTCAGTAAATCTGTACTTTTTTCAGTAAATCTGTAATTTTTTTGTTATTTTCTCTTCAGGTTTTCAATCTCTTTTTTCTTTCCTCTCCTGAAAGCTGTCCTTCTGACAAACCCGGGCTGTGAGGGAGGTACAGGTATTTCACATCCTGATCCCAGTTCGCATTCTACTACAATTCCGCGGAGAAGACGCCCCAGAATGTCCGATCCTGTTATTATGCGTTTTTCTTCTCCCCAGTATAGAATCAGGTCCTGGTCGATTACATCGTCTTCAGGGTATTGCGGATACACTTTGAACTGCCGGATCACTTTTTCAAGCCTGGTTTCAGGAGATTTTACCACTACAGGGAAATGGCAGTAAATGAGCGGAAGAAAAGGCCCTTTTTTGTAAACCGCATCCCTCAGAAAGCCGTCAGCGTCGAGTACCATCACAGGTTCATTTTCCGGGCTGGTAATTATTACCCATTTTTTTCCGGATGCTTCGATTTTCTGGAGAAAAGGGTCAGAAGGTTCCCTGTTAAAAGGGGGAAATACAGGGCGGTTATTTTCCACAGGAAGAGAAATGATGCTCCTCGAGTCTATTATGGAGCCCTCGTCAGAAATGCTGACATCGTCTATGGAAAGGAAGTTCAGGGCTCCTATCCCTTCAAAAGTCCCTATATCTGTCTTTCCTGACTCGATATGTTTTTCGAGCATAATTCGCATTGCCTGTTCCCTGAACAATTCGAGTTTTTCCCTTCCCAGCCACCAGTCAAGGACAAGCGCTGTCGGCTTTGCCACAGGATAGAGAAGCATCTGGTAAAAGCGGACAAGAGGGGTAAGCTTTGCCCCAATGTCAAGAGCATTCCTTGAAAAATAAGCCTGGGGCATGATCTCTCCGAAACAGGTAATGCCAAAGGTCGAAAATAGAAATGCAAAAGTCCCTGCCATTACGGAATCAGTAAGCTGGGCAATAAGCACGTTTACGCCCACGTTTCCCCATAGCAGGGTGGTAAGCAGAAAATTTGAGTCCCTCCGGACCTGCAGGATTTTAATTGCGTTTTTATTATTCGCTTCGGCTTCAATTTCAAGCCTCAGCCTTCCGAGGCCGAAAATACCGATTGTTAGCCCTGAAAAAACAGCAGACTGTGTCAGGCAAATTACAATCAGTATCCAGGTAATGATTTCATTCATTGTAAGTCTATATCCTCTGTAAAGTCTATATCCTCTGTATAGTTTATATCCTTTTTAATATCTGTATAAATCTATTCGAACCCTTAATCAATTAATCTCTTATAAACTTAATCTCAATTACCTGGCTTAATATCATTGTTACTGTCAAATTTACATTTTATTACAGCTTTTACATTTTACAGCAAAAGTATACATATTTTTACTTTTGACCCGAAGCCATTGCCTCCTATTCATTCACTCTTCCCAGAACATGAGCGTCAGAGGTAAATAGTTTATCTGGCCTGGGACCTGCTTAATATAACGCAAGGCTTACTTAGAAAGATAGGAAATAAAATAGAGAGATTTTAATCCAGGTAAACATTTTGTAAAAGAAAAACTTATATCTTAGTTAAATACGAGAAGCTAAAGCCTTAATTATGCAAGCTGCCTGTATGGTTTGTTAAAACAGAAAATCATTATTCAATCCCAGAAGATACTGTCTCTTCTTTTTATAGGCCACAGTTTTGTCCAGTATTTGCAAACAATGCAGTAAACGGTCTTGTCATCTGAACTTACTTTCAGCTTAGCATGGCATCCTGGTAAAATTTTAGTTTTCTCATGAATATTTTCTCATGAATAAAATCTCTTAAATTTTCATCATCAATTTCCGTCATCAAATTCCATTATCAAATTGATAATAATTCTCAAAATAAGTAATGTAAGAAGAAGCCCAGAGGTGCTGTATCTACTGTATCCCCCAATACAGTCTCTTCGAATGTTATGCTCCCCCAAGCACATTGATTCGAAGAACGGACCAGCAACCCCCAGGATATTCTTTTTGTGGAATGATGTCCCATCTCCACTTCCCAATTCGACTTCCCAACTCCAGCATATAATAATAAGGTAAATTATATTAAATGAATGACCCCAAAAATTGATTTCAATCAAAAATTAATTTGACGTAACAAATTTTAAAGCCAGTATTAGATCTTTCCAGAATTAGCTTTTCTATTTATTGAACGCTTGCAGGCCAGAAAATTAACATTTACATAGCAGAAAATTAAAGATCTGGCTGATAGCGAGCAAGCCTCAAAAAAGAAGCAAAAAAATAGAAAATCTTGAAGTAAAAAACAGAAGCCAGTGCAATCTTTCTTCTTATTTCTTTCTGCTTTCTTCTCATTTCTTTCTGCTTTCTTCTCATTTCTTTCTGCTTTCTTCTCATTTCTTTCTGCTTTCTTCTCATTTCTTTCTGCTTTCTTCTCATTTCTTTCTGCTTTCTTCTCATTTCTTTCTGTTTTCTGGGCAGAGCCGTGGGCAAGCTGGCTGGGTTTCCGGTGCTATATAATTTTAAAACTTTTTTCTGAGAGATAAAAGATATTCTGGCCTGTGCGGCGTTACTCTTTATATGATTTCCTTCAGGCCTGTGGAGAAACGAATTCGTGTGAAAAAATCAGGTTGATAATTTAAAAGTTGGTTTAAAAGTTGGTTTAAAAGTTGGTTTAAAAGTCGGTTTAAAAGTCGGTTTAAAAGTCGGTTTAAAAGTCGGTTTAAAAGTCGGTTTAAAAGTCAGTGTAAAAGCAGGCCGAATTGTATAATCTTTAATTACAAGCAGGTTATACTAAGGTTCTTAATCAGTTGGCCCTGACAAAGAAGGACATCCCGGAGCAGGGATTGCTTCTAAAGACAGCCCCGAAATATCAGAACCTTCCGGAACCTCAGGCCTTTCATATAGAAGATTATTATCCTTCCGATCTGTGATTAACATGGTAAAAGAAATGAAAAAAACCGGAGCACCTGATGAAGTTCCGGAAATATGCCGCACTAACGATACTCCTGACAGAGCTGCAGAAAAACGTGTCGTACTCCTTATTGCGATACTTTCGGGATTCATTACTCCTTTTGATGGTTCGGCAGTGAATATCGCCCTGCCCACGATCGGGAAAGAGTTCCATATGGACGCAATTGCTCTTTCCTGGGTTGCGACCGCTTATCTCCTGTCCTCGGCAGTGTGTCTTGTGCCATTCGGAAAAATTGCGGATATTTACGGGAGAAAAAAGGTTTTTCTATACGGAATTGCTATCTTCAGCCTTGCGTCCCTCCTGATGACCATGGTCCCTTCAACAGAAATGCTTATCAGGGTGCGGGTTTTGCAGGGAATAGGCAGTGCCATGATATTCGGGACCGGGGTTGCTATTCTTACTTCTGTTTTTCCGCCCAGGGAGCGCGGGAAAGTTCTCGGGATATATGTAACTGCAGTCTATCTCGGGCTTTCTCTTGGCCCTTTCCTCGGCGGCATTATGACGCATTATCTCGGCTGGAGGAGCATCTTTTTTGTAAATGTCCCTCTAGGCTTTATTACCGTTCTTCTAATTCTCTGGAAGCTGAAAGGCGATTGGCTTGAGTGTAAAGGGGAGAAATTTGACCTGGCGGGCTCCATTATATACGGTGCGGCGGTCGTTGCCACAATGTACGGTTTTTCAATTCTTCCCGACATTGAAGGGGCTGCCCTTATAGCAGCAGGATTTATCGGAATTATTATTTTTGCACTTTACGAGATAAGAGTGCCTTTTCCTGTTCTTGACATCAGTCTCCTGACAAAAAACAGGGTTTTTGCCCTCTCGAACCTGTCCGCACTTATAAACTACAGTGCAACCTATGCAGTGACCTTTCTTCTGAGCCTCGACCTCCAGTACACAAAAGGCTTTACTTCACAGCATGCAGGACTTATCCTTGTAGCACAGCCTGTCATCCAGGCGATGATTTCTCCAGTTGCCGGAAGGCTCTCAGACAGGATTGAACCGCGCATTGTTGCATCTGCAGGGATGGCGCTCACTTCTTTCGGGCTCTTCCTCCTGATCTTTCTTCAGGAAACTACCCCTATATGGTATCTGGTTATCTGCCTGGTGGTGCTCGGAACGGGTTTCGGGTTCTTTTCGTCCCCAAATACCAATGCAATCATGAGTGCGGTCGACAAGAGATTCTACGGCGTTGCGTCAGGGATGAACGGAACTATGAGGCTTCTTGGGCAGATGCTCTCCATGGGTATTGCGATGATGATTTTTGCGGTTGTTATCGGCCCGGTGCAGATCACGCCCGAGTATTATCCCAGATTCGTTTCGAGCCTTCACTATGCATTTATACTGTTTACTATATTCTGTATTATTGGAGTATTTGCATCTCTGGTGAGAGGAAAAACAACTCCGGACCAGCATAATTTGCCGGAAGGAAGTAAAAAATTGTAAGGTGAAAAGAAACAGGGTATATCTCAATTTTATATACTATATCCGACATTTTCAGATAAGGCGTTATAAAATCTAATATCTGGCTGGCTCATTCTCTACTGTCAGATATCATGAAATGTCTGCCATGAAATGTTTTGCTTGATTGATTATACCATAAACAAACAGCTAACATACTTACCAGGGGGTTTGTTAAGTGAATCTATTTGGCCAGAAAGACAGAGGAAACCATGTTTCAGGAGTTGACAGGGGCAAAGTCATAATGTACGGGCTCAGTACCTGCGTATGGTGTAAAAAAACAAAGAAATTGCTCACAGACCTTGGAGTGGATTTCGATTATGTTTACGTGGACAGGCTCGAAGGAAAGGAAGAAGAGGAGGCTGTTGAGGAAGTAAGGCGCTTCAACCCTTCAGTTTCTTTCCCGACTACTATCATAAACGATGAAAAGGCAATTGTGGGCTTTAAGGAAAAAGAAATCCGGGAAAGCCTGGGCTTCTGAGGAGGTGCTGGGTTGAAAGGAGAGGAAGATGAGCAGGGCGTATCCGAAGAACAGGTGGATATTGTCTATAAGCGGCTGAAAGATCAGGTCGAAAAATCGGGCTACCACCTTAACCCTGACGTGGAGTTCACAAAGGACCTGGTACGTGGTCTGCTGGAGAATGAAAGACGCTACGGCTACTGGTGCTGTCCGTGCAGGCTCTCTGCCAGTAACCTTGAAGAAGACCTGGATATTGTCTGTCCCTGCTACTACAGAGACCCGGACCTGAATGATTATGGAGCCTGCTACTGTGCGCTTTATGTTTCGGATGAGGTTATCCGGGGGGAAAGAGAGGTTGAATCGATTCCTGAAAGACGCCCTTCAAAGGAACAGAGAGAGGCTGAAAGGGCTGAAGGAAAGAAGAGAGAGGAGATGATGGATAGCATGGAATTTTCAGGGAAACTTTCAAAACCGGTGTGGAGATGTAAAGTCTGTGGATATCTCTGTGCCATGGACGAGGCTCCGGGAGTCTGTCCTATCTGTAAAGCCAGAAAAGAAAGGTTCGAGCGGTTCATGTAATTACCGCATTTCTTTCTTTTTTAATTATGAAACGTTTCCTCTGTTTGTTTTATAAGTTACCGGGTAATTTTTTAAGAATACTTCTTTTCTTTTGTCCAAAGCTCATTAAAATCAATATATAAACCAAGATCTGAAAATTTCTATTTCAGGTAATCTCACATAATGGTAATTTTTCCAGTAAGTTTTTAACCTTCTATCCATCCTTTTTTTATCCGGGTAACTTTAATTCGGGATGACAGGCGGAAATTATAAATTAGCTATTATTCAGTACCAACTTTTGTAAATAATGTATATAAATAGTAAGATTTAATAAGCTTTGTTTTTAATGATAATATCGTTCCAGGAATATTCAAAAATAAAAATTTCTGGTCATAAGGGGCAGTTCCTGGAAAATGCAAATAGAGAAAAGTTCCCCTTTAGGCGGTTTCAATACATGAACAAACTGGTTAATGTTGATGATTTTTTAATTTGATCCGTAATCATAGATGCCGTTGATGACTGACGGTGACTTCTATAGGCTACGTAAATCATAAATATTCGTTGAATTTGAATCTAAAATTTATATTAATGTAAACATTTAAAATTCAAAACTGTAAATATTATATTTTGTATTAACTGATCAATTGAGTTTCAGCTTATAAGGGTGGTTCCAGAATTCCGATAAGCGGGATTAATATGGGTCTCAGTATTTCCGGATTTTTGCATTCGAACCTGTACATTTAAACCGGGAAGCCAGCAGTATGAGATGAAGACCTGCGTGTACAGATAATTGTATGGTGAGGGGGATTTCTATACGATTAAGTCAAAGAGAGATTACGAGTTCTATCTCGAAGCAGACCGATTAGCCCTGGGAAAAAACTGTAAAAAACCCAGACTGATCGGTGATGATATCTGGAAGTTTCAGAGATTATTAAGGCAGGCTGAGTATTACAGCAACTGCCAGAATTCATTACTTCATAAACTGTATTTGAAATATATACTTTTCAGGTTTCACAGGATGAGCATTCGCCTCGGATTCAGCATTCCGATAAATGTTTTCGGACCCGGGTTATGCATAGCCCACAGAGGGACAATTGTTGTAAACAAAGGTGCCAGGGTTGGAGAAAACTGCAGAATACATGCCTGTACCAATATAGGGTCCGGAAGGGACAATATTTTTCTGGCGCCTAAAATCGGAAATGGCGTGTATATAGGGCCGGGTGCCAAAATCTTTGGAAGTGTTGAGATTGCTGATAATATTGCAATCGGGGCAAATTCCGTGGTAAACAGGTCCTTCTATGAGAGGGGAATTTCAATTGCAGGAGTCCCTGCAAAGAAAATAAGCAATAAGGGATCTGATGGAATGGTAATTGCCGCTACAAAAACCGTTTCAGTCCCTGTTTCACAGGAAACTATTGAGCGCGCCGGTGTAGCTGAGTAAGTTAATCAATTTTTCAGACTGAAAAAGCAGCCCCAATTAATATTTAGCGGCACTCTTCCGGGGATATTCATTTCTACTTTCAGCCATGCTTTTTTATTATTCACTTATGATTCCTCTTTTAAACTGCCGTGCAATTTATTCCTTTTATCAATAGTTTTATCCATTATTAAAAAACAATAACGAATGGGGGTAATATTTATGGAAACAATGGAAGCGATTCTAACCAGAAGAAGTATACGGAAGTATCTGCCGGACCCGGTAGGTAGGGATAAGATTGAGATTATTCTTAAAGCAGGAATGAGTGCGCCATCAGCAGGGGATGAACAGCCCTGGCATTTCATTATTATTGACAGGCACGACCTGCTAGAAAAGATTTCGGAAATACATCCTTATGCAAAGATGTTAAAGAACGCTCCTGCTGCTTTGCTCGTCTGCGCAGACCCTGAAGCTCCCCGGTTCAAAGATTTCTGGGTTCAGGACTGCTCGGCGGCATGTGAAAATATGCTGCTGGCTGCCCATGACCAGGGGCTTGGAGCTGTCTGGATAGGAATTTACCCGGCTGAAAAACTTGTCACCGGGATTCGGGAGCTTCTTAACATTCCTGAGAACATGATTCCGTTTTCTGCAATTGCAATAGGCTATCCTGCAGAAGAAAAGTCCGGAAGATCAAGGTACGAAGTCTCAAGAGTTCATGACAATTCCTGGTAAAACCTCCATAAAAACAAATCCGATAAAAATCAGATAGCAAATTGGAGGTTTTTTTCTTATGTTTTTACTTTTTAACTCTATCTGAGTTTTTCTAAGGGTTTTTATCTATTTATAGCAGTAAATCGGAATATATTATTCAGAATATTTCGATATTTATAGTCAGTTTAATAAATATATTCTGTTACAAATATTCTGTTACGAATCGTTCTGTTATTATATGGTAGAAGGTGAGTTTATGAGAAATAAGCTGTTATCTCTGCTTGTTTTATTAACAGTACTCTTCTCTGTCCTGCCTTTTTCGGCAGGTGCTGCAGAAGAAAGTTATCTTGAATATACCAGTTCAGGAAATGTTTTCGGCGGTGGAAATGACCTGCAGGTCGACCAGGACATCCAGGGAGATCTGGTGCTTGCAGGGTCGACAATTAAAATAAACGGAAATGTCATGGATGATTTCATCGGTGCCGGCGGAGAACTGACCGTTAACGGGGATGTTTCAGGAAATATCATAGCATTCGGAGGAATTATCCGCGTAAACGGAGATGTCGGAGGGGATCTGGTAGCAGCAGGAGGGCAGATTTTCCTTTCTCAGGGCAGCACGGTTGAAGGGGATGTCCTGCTGGCAGGAGGGGATGTAAACCTTAACGGGGTCGTAAACGGAGACGGCTCTGTCTCTGCCGGAACTCTCCGCACTGGGGAGGACTTTGAGCTTAAAGGAGACCTTGAACTTGAAGCCCAGAATTATCCTTCTGACCTCGAAAACGACGTTGGAGGAAACCTGAGTGTTACAAGAACAGCGCAGGAACAGTATGCAGGCGAACCCCGGGGTTTTGGCATCTTTTCCTTCATCCTGGGGCTTCTGGCGGCTCTGGCTCTGGGCTTTATCCTTATCTACACTTTCCCGATTTTTATAAGTGAAATTTCGGAGGTTGTGAGGGACTTGACGCTGAAAGCCGGAATTGTGGGATTTTTACTCCTCATTTTCGTGCCTGTGCTTTCTCTAATCCTTTTATTTACAGTATTCGGATGGAGCCTTTCGATCCTGCTGATCCTTTTCCTGGCACTTGCAGTACTTATCGCTACTGTGCCGGTCAAACTGCTTGCAGGTACAATTGTCTACAATAAAGTCTTTAAAAAAGAAGCCGGGAAAATGGTATATTACCTTCTCGGAGCAGTTATATTTGCAATTGTGTATGAAATTCCTTTCCTTGGTTCATTAGCAGGTTTCATTGCAATGCTTATAGGGCTGGGAGCAATCGGAATCTGGCTTGCAGGGAAGGCAAAGCCTGAAAGGTAATAAGAGTAATAGAAGAAGCAATAAAAGACAAATAGAAAAATTTCCGTGTAACCAGGTTACATTTGATGAAAACTATTATCAAGGAGTGGTGGGATCAAGGAGTGGTGGGCGTTCTTCCACCATATCACTTTTTTTGCTAAAAGTATTGAGCTTAAAACAGTGCATGTTTACATACATTGCAATACCCGTTCACCTGCTCAGGTAATACTTTTGGCACCCAACAGTGTAATTTTTTTGATTAAGCTTTATTACTATAAATATCCTTATTTTATACATTGAAAAATTTATCCACTGAGTATTGACTATTTTTCAGGCATGAAATCAATAATGGTGAGTCCATGATTACCCATAACCGTTTTTTCGTTACTGTTTTACTGCGGTAGAATGAAGGTGGAGTTGCTTTTTATGAAATGAAACAGCCTTTGGAACCTCTTGACTGCGAAGAAAGGATTTTGGGCTTTTTGAAGAAATCTTCAAGTTATGTAAAAACGACGATATAATACTCTATCCAGTTATGTTTTTGCAGACTTACTGTGCTCCAAAACTCGGAATTGAACGCTTAATCATTACCACTGCGAGAAATTATTACGGTTCTTCTGAAGATATTGTGGCTGTAGCAGTTGAATCTCGTTTCAACGGCGTTTTCAGCAATATGGGAATTAAATACATGCAGAACCGGATCCCTGAAAAGAAAAACATATACTTTGTGGGAGTTTTCCATAAGAAATTCGGAGACTCTTCCTCCTCAATACACGTCTGTCTTATGGCCAGAAAAATATGGAACGAATACTGCAATTCGATATCTGAAAAGCCGGAGGATAGCTCCGAAACCGTTGCATTCAGGCCATTACTGTCCCCTTAAGTTATCTCTGAATTCAATTGCTGACGCTTTGCTGCCTTATGGAACCGGCAGAATTTTGCCAGCATCCTGAAACAAGCCACTATCCTGAAATAAGCTGCTATCCTGAAATAAGCTGCTGAAAAATACCTGTGTTTTCCTTCCCAGCTGCCTGTTATTTTACTTGATTGTCTCGAAAATCGTTTTCACGCAAAATAATTTAACATAAAATATTCAGGATGTGTACGGAGCTTTTTATGCAGTATCTGTTACTTGATGTGTATCAAAAAATTATATGGTATCTAATTTTTTAATACGATTGAAATTTCAAAATAGGAAAAATTTTTGGGGTCAATTATGATATATATTACTCTGTTATTATACATATCTGGAATATGGGTAACAGGGTTTTCTCATAACCTGTGGGCTGGACCCCAGGCAGGGAGTTGAGAATATGGGCTCAGAACCTTCCATCTATTTCGGAACTGAGCTTTATAAAGTTCCGAAAAGCGGTCAGGTCAAATTAAAAAAGTAAAGTATTAAACAAAACAAAGGTCTGGAATTTTAAAGAGGTTGTAACAATGGAAAAAGAAGCATATCTCACATTTGAAGACCACGAGGATTTTCGGAGAGTTGTTGAAGAAGCGCTCCATGATAAAAAGGAATCAATTGCAGTATTTACAAAATCTTAATACAAAATCTTAATACAAAATCTTAATACAAAATCTTAATACAAAATCTTAATACAAAATCTTAATACAAAATCTTAATACAAAATCTTAATACAAAATCTTAATACAAAATCTATCCTGAATAATGCCGGTCTGGATAAGGTCCGATGCCGGCATTTAATTAGCTTTAAAAGGCGACCTGCTTCGTCTCTTTTTTCTCCATTTTATTATTCTCTTCGCAATCCAGTAAAATAGAATCATTTTAAGGATATAAAGAGACGCTAAAAACGCTATCATGTGACACTCATGTGACGCTCATTATTATGGCAGGTATGGAATCGCCTGCTTCGTCCGGCTTTTTTCATTGCAGTTAAATATCTTCACATAAATATAATCATTGCGAGATGTTTTTTTATTTATTCTGCTTTCGATCAATTGCAAGAAGTTCCTTGAAAATCAAACATATCATAACATTTTTACAGATATACCTGCCGTTTTTGTTCCAATAAATCAGGCTTATTTGATATAGTGCCGGTTTTAAAGGGCATTTTCACCCATATACAGGCTGAAAGAACTGTAAAAAATAAAATGAGATTTTACTGGCTTCATTTGCCTAAAACTGGCTTTATCTGCCGAAAATTGGCTTCACCTGCCTAAAACTGTCTTTACCTGGCTGAAATATTCATCAGATAATTCAGGCAGACGTAAAAAGAGTAGCTGGATATCAGGACTATTAAAGTAGCCTGCAACAGAAAGCCAGTATGTCAGTAGTTCCGAATATCCTTAGTTCCGAGACCTGTTTTTTACAATTGAAGGTATAATCAAAAAAGTATTGAAGACTATGAAGTCGTTTGCTATGACTCCAAAAAACGACTCCATGTCTGATGTAGACACAGCCAGTTTACTGGCTTTGTCTTCTGAATTCTTTAGCATCGTTGATATAATAACTT
>Ga0265294_10002765_pt1 | contig 22817 bp, 23 predicted proteins | sample MunlanPumphouse3_FD_192504 | JGI IMG/M metagenome (GOLD analysis project Ga0265294, IMG submission 192504) | Groundwater microbial communities from a municipal landfill in Southern Ontario, Canada - Pumphouse #3 | ecosystem: Environmental > Aquatic > Deep subsurface > Groundwater | place... | reverse complement strand
ATTTTTTATTAATACCATATTTTTTCATAAAAGCTTCTGCTCTACTACCTTTAGCTCCGCCCATATCTTGTTTACCATTATAAAATGGATGACATTTTGAACAAGATTCAACTTTTAATTCAGCTTTTGTAGAACGTGTTTTAAATGTATTACCACATGAGCAAATTACTTCTGCTTCTTCATATTTAGGATGTATTCCTTCTTTCATTACTTTCACCTACCTTCAAATTTAGTATTATTTATATTAAAGTTTTAACTTTTTATAATTACGCCTTATAATATTAACATAAAAAAATATATATTTCAAGTCTTTTTACAGTTATTTTATATAATTTATATATAATTCTCTTGCTGTTTGTGGGCTATCAACACCTTCAGCATTCTTAATTGGCGCAAATTCGTGTTCTCTTTTTACTCTTAAAACTAGCATTTTATCTGCTTTATAAAATGCATCAAATATAAAGCATTCAAATTTATATGCATTTTCTTCTATTGGAATAACCTTTTTACCGTTCTCATCAATATAATCAGTTTTCTTTAAAGACACATGATATGGTAATTCTCCACCTTCAATTAAATCAACCAAATCAATACTAAAAATATGTGCTAAAATATTAGCTTCGCTAAATTTCAATTCTCCATCAGCAAGTGTTTGCTTACTCATTTCTTCAGATATTTCTGTATATTCAACTACACTTGGTCTACCATTTCTTAAACAAAATACTCCTACTTTTTCTGTTGGGCTTGCTTTTACAACAGACTTTGATGCAACTAAAACTTTTTGTTCAATAACTAAACCTAAAAATTCTAAATCTACAAGTTTAGCTAATACATTATCTATACCACATACAAAAAACCATTTAACACCATTTTTTCTCATTTCATCTGTTATATGATTTTTCTTTAAAGCAGTAAATATTCCTCCATGTCCATCAGCGCCTTCTTTTACTTTCCACTTTTCTTCTAATACTATATTACCATTTTTTAACATCATTGGTAATTCGCCTTGAATAAAAAACTTAATTGATTCTTTTATATAACCAAAATATTTATTTGCTTCAAAGAACTTTATAGTATCATTATTATTTTCTCTACTAGTCATTATATACCAAGGTATAACAACACCATATTGATCCTTTATTTCTTTTAATCTACTACATAATATCTCAAATAATGATTTCTTTTCAGTATTTAAATCAAGCATATATGCACCTTTAGGCCCATTAAATCCTAACCTTGTACCCTGTCCTCCAGCCATTGTTACTACTGCATATTGTCCTTTTTTTACTGCTTCAAGACCTATTTCTTCATATTTCTTTTTATCTTCTTCAGATATTTTACTTTTATCTAAATGTTCTATAGATTCTATAGAATCTGTTTTCTTTTCTATTGTAGATGCATAAATTCTTTTCATTAAATCAGAATTGATAGATAGTTCTTTTTTACCTATTTGTTTTATTTGTTCAGCATCAGTTAATTCCCCATAATCTGGATTCTCTAATTGATTAGCTTGTAAAATATCTTCTTGATTAAACCTTGACACATTTTCAAATTGAAGTATTGGTTGTTTTTGTTTTTCATCTTGAGATATATTATATAACTTATCTACTAAATGAAAATCTATTTTTGAAACTTGATCAAATAATAAATGTTGTTCATTTACATTTAAGTTATTATAGAAACTTAATAAATGTTCCTGTCCATAATCATTTAACACACCTTTTACATCCTCTAAATTTTTCATCTAAAAACATCTCCTTTTTAAATATAATTCTTTAGCAGTGTGAGGGCTATCTTCTCCTTGAGCATTCTTAATTGGTGCAAACTCCTCTTCTCTTTTAACTCTATATATTAACATATCCTCAAAAAATTCAAAGCTATCAAAAATATATGTTTCAAATTTAAATGCATTTGGTTCTGTAGCAATTACTTTAGTACCTAAAGAATTTATGTAATTGCATTTCTTATAATCTGCATGATAAGGTAGGTTTTCATTAATTATTTGATACAAACTATCTATACTAAATAAGTGACTTACTATATTTATATCTCCATATAATAAATTACCTTTTTCATCTTTCTTTTTTGACATTTCATCAGATATTTCATTGTAATTTACTATAACTTTTTTTCCATTTTTCATACAAAACACACCAGCTTTTTCTTCAGGTGCTCTTTTCTTTATAGACTTTGATGCTATTGGACAATTAGCATTTATTGTTAACCCTAAAAATAAAGGATCAATCATATTGGCTAGTATATTATCTACGCCAGAAATAAATATCCAGCTTATTCCGGCATTATTCATTTCATCAAGTATACCATTTCTATATAACGAACCAAATACACCCCCATTACCATTAGCACCCTCTTTAATTAAATCTAATTCTTCTAAAATTATTTTGCCATCACTATCTAACATTGGTAATTCTTCTTGATTAAAAAATTTAATTGCATTACTTGGATAATCAAAATATTCATGCTGTTCAAAAAATTCTAATGTAGCATCATAATTATCTCGGCTTGTCATTATATAACACGGTATAACAACTCCATATTTTTCTTTTGCTTGTTTAAATCTATCTATCAATATTTCAAATATACTTTTAGCTGGTGTTACATCCAACATATATGTACCTTTTGGTCCATTATGACCTAAGCGGGTCCCCTGTCCTCCTGCCATAATTACTACCGCATATTGATTATTATATATAATATTTTCACCGATTTTTATACATTCATTCTGTACTTCTTCATCTATTTCTTCTTTATCTATAACATCAATAGGTTGTATAATATTTTTATCTATTACACCCATACTATCTTTGTTATCATAAATACTTTTAACAGTTTGAAAATCTAATCTTAGTATTTGATCAAGTAATTTTTCTTTACTTATTTCAGATAATAAATTATATCCATTTAATACATGCAATTGATTATATTTTTCTAATATTCTTTTAGCTAAACTATATTTTTCGTCCATGAAAACCTCCGATATATTAAATTTTAATATTACCTCTTTGTCTAACTATTTCATATATGCAAATTCCTGCAGACACGCCAGCATTTAATGATGAAACTTTTCCTTTCATTGGTATTTTTATAAGAAAATCGCATTTTTCTTTTACCAATCTTCCCATACCTTTTCCCTCATTACCTATTATTAAAGCTATAGATCCAGATAAATCTGTATCTGAATGTATTTTAGGAGCAGCAATGTCTGTTCCAACAACCCATATATTCATTTTTTTTAATGCATCAATCGTTTGTGCTAAATTATTTACACGCGCAATTGGCAAATAATTTGTTGCACCAACAGATACTTTTTCTACTGTTTCAGATATTAAAGCAGACCTTCTTTTAGGAATAATTAATCCGTGTACTCCTGCAACTTCGCAGGTTCTAATAATAGAGCCTAAATTATATGGATCTTCTATTTCATCAAGTATAACAATAAATGGGTCTTCTTCTTTTTCTTTTGCGATTTGTATTATATCTTCTATTTCACAATACTCTTTTGGACTTGTATATATAATTACACCTTGATGATGTCCAGTCATAGATATTTTATCTAATTTACATTTTTCCGCTTCGGTAATTACTATTTTTTTGTCCTTTGCTAATTGTATAATTTGTATAATAGAACCTATTCTTTCACCTTTTTGTATAACAAGTTTATTAACTTCTCTACCAGATTTTAGAACTTCCATTACAGCATTTCTACCTTCAACAATATAATCATTCTCCATGAAATATCTCCTATTCATCAAGTTTCAATACACTCATAAATGCATCTTGTGGTAATTGTACACTACCAATTTGTCTCATCTTTTTCTTTCCTTCTTTTTGCTTCTCTAATAATTTCTTCTTTCTTGTTATATCTCCACCATAACATTTTGCCAATACATCTTTTCTTACAGCAGATATTGTTTCTCTTGCAATTATTTTTCCACCTATGCATGCTTGTATTGGTATCTCAAATTGTTGTCTTGGTATTACATCCTTTAATTTTTCAGCCATTCTTCTACCACGATCGTATGATTTTTCTTTATGTACTATAAAAGATAATGCATCAACTATATCTCCATTTAGCATTATATCTAATTTTACTAATTCAGATTTTTCGTACCCAATTATTTCATAATCAAAAGATGCATAGCCTCTTGACCTAGACTTTAAAGCATCAAAGAAATCATATATTATTTCGTTTAATGGTAGATGATAAATTAAAGTTACTCTGCTAGCATCTAAATATTTCATATCTACAAATATGCCTCTACGATCTTGACATATTTCCATTACATTTCCAACAAATTCTTTTGGTAATAATATTTGTGCTTCAACAATTGGTTCTTCCATATATTCTATTTCTGTAATTGGTGGCATATCTACAGGTGAATAAAGAACAATCTCTTCTCCTGTAGTCTTATGTAATTTATATATTACACTTGGAGCTGTTGTAACGAGATTTAAATCATATTCTCTTTCTAATCTTTCTTGAATTATTTCCATATGTAATAATCCTAAAAAACCACAACGGAATCCAAAACCTAAAGCTTGAGATGATTCTGGTTCATATACTAATGATGCATCATTTAATTTTAATTTTTCTAATGATACTTTTAATAATTCATAATCTTTGCCATCTGCTGGAAATATACCAGAATATACCATAGGTTTAACTTTCTTATATCCCTTTAACATTTTTTTAGCTGGATTAAAAGTAGTAGTAATTGTATCTCCAACACTAATATCTGATATTGTTTTTACACTTGCAGCAATATATCCAACTTCTCCATCAACTAATTCATTAACAGGTAAATATCCACCTGGTTTAAAATATCCTAATTCAGCTACAACATAATCTTGTTTAGCTCCCATAAATTTTATTTCATCGCCAACTTTAACACTACCATCTACTATTCTAACATGAGCCAAAGCACCTTTATAGTTATCATAATGTGAATCAAATATTAAAGCTCTTAATGGTTGCTTTTCTTCACCTTTTGGAGAAGGTATTACTGATACTATTTTTTCTAATACCTGTTCAACATTTAGCCCTGTTTTTGCAGAAATACATGGTGCATCACTTGCATCTATTCCAATAATATCTTCTATCTCTTTTTTTACCTCTTCAACTCGAGCATTAGGTAAATCTATTTTATTTATAACTGGAAATATTTCAAGATCATTTTCTAATGCTAAATATACATTTGCTAATGTTTGAGCTTCTACACCTTGTGATGCATCAACTACTAATATTGCTCCTTCACATGCAGCAAGGCTTCTAGATACTTCATAAGTAAAATCTACATGCCCTGGTGTGTCAATTAAATTCAATATATATTCATTTTTATCTTTTGCTTTATATATCATTCTAACTGCTTGTGCTTTAATTGTAATGCCTCTTTCACGTTCTATATCCATATTGTCTAGAACTTGAGCTTCCATCTCTCTTTTAGTTAATACTCCTGTCATTTCAATTAATCTATCTGCAAGAGTAGATTTACCATGATCAATATGTGCAATTATACAAAAATTTCTTATTTTACTTTTATCTGTCATCTTTCTACCATCCTTAATTTAGCTTATATTTTATCACATAATCTTTTTAAATACAATAAGAAAACTACTATTAAAAGTAGATAAATAATATATATTTTTATTGCTTTACATAAATAGCATTACTTTTATTGACAAAAATACTTATTATTCATATAATCTAAAATGAGGTATATAATAATGAAGCTTAAAGAAAAAATAACAGAATTGAATAATGATAAAACTATTAAAGAAATATTGAAAACTAATTTTAATATTTCTAATAGACTAATTATTAAATTAAAAAAATATAATCAAATATTTTGTAACGACATTCCTTGCTATGTAAATAAAATAGTTAAAAAAGATGATATAGTATCTATTGAGATAAACTTTTCTGAAGAAGAAAATGATAATATTATTCCAATACCAAAAGATATTGCAATACTTTATGAAGATGAATCTTTAATTATATTAAATAAACCTGCTAACATGCCTACTCACCCATCAAATTTACATTATTCAGATACAATATCCAATTATTTAAAATACTATTTTAATAGTAAAAATATTTTTATACCTATTAGACCAATTAACAGATTAGATAAAGATACAAGTGGAATTATTATTTTTGCTAAGAACTCATTTATACAAGAATCTTTAATAAAACAAATGAAAAACAATACTTTTAAAAAAGAATACATTTGTATTGTAAATGGAATATTAAAAAGAAAAAATGGAACTATAGATTTACCAATTGCAAGAAAAGATAATAGTATTATTGAAAGATGTGTTAATACAAATGGCAAAAAAGCAATTACACATTATACAGTATTACAAGAATTTGAAAATTATTCATTAGTAAATGTTGTACTGGAAACAGGAAGAACTCATCAAATACGAGTACATTTTTCATACTTACATCATCCATTAATAGGTGATGATATTTATGGGGATAAATCTAATTTATTAAAAAGACAAGCTTTACATTGCAGTAAAATTAGTTTTATTCACCCAATAACAAAAAAAGAAATCAAAATTAATTGTGATATTCCAGATGATATAAAAAGTATATTAAAATAATATTAATATACTTGTATATTTGTTTTTTTGTGATATAATCGAATTATAAAATAGGGGGAATATATGAGAATAAGTAATGATATAGAATTATTATCTAATTATATAGCAAGATCTGGCGCAGAATTAAAACAAAATTCTAATTCATCATTCTTTTTTGTACCATTTTTTACAAATATATCAGAAAAGGAATTTAATAATTCAGCTGTTATATCTTCAGCATGTTGTTCAATAAATAATATTTCTAAAACCTTTCCTTTTTGCAATAAGCAAAACAACATTAGCATTTCACATTTACTTGAAAATATTACTGGTGTACCTGGTACAGATTATATATTCAAATTTAATAATATTGCAAAAGAAATTGGTAATACTAAAGATTTAAAAATAGATTATTCATATATAAAAAACAATTTTAAAGAATTTTTAAAATAAGGAGACATAATGGGAAAATATAATGTTGGGAAAATATTAAATATAGATAATATAGATTTTTGCATATTATCTATCATACCATATAAATCAAATAATTATATTCTTGCATCAGAATATATAATTGATACTATTCCAAATGATCCTAAAATGATTCTTTTAAAAGATAAAAAATATAATAATATGTTTGGAACAAAATTTGAAATTATTGAAGATGAAAAATTAATTAAAAATGTTTTAAAAAACATATAATCAATTTTAAAATGTTTAAACATAAAAACAAAAAGAAAGACAATAGGTTTATCCTATTGTCTTTCATATTTAGCAAATCTATAAGCCGGGTTCTGTATTAGACGATCATTTATCTAGATTATATATTACTATATAATTCGAGCCACCTACCTAAACATAACGGGCCGTTATATATATTTATTTTTGGTGTTGCACCGAATGGGGTTTACACAAAATAATATGTCACCATATTACTAGTAAGCTCTTACCTCACTTTTTCACCCTTACATTACAAAGTAATGCGGTAATTTTCTGTTGCACTTTCCTTAAAGTCACCTTTACTGGACGTTATCCAGCATCCCCGCCCTATGGTGCCCGGACTTTCCTCATGCTTTCGCATACGATCATCTGATTTACTATATATATATTTTAATACATTTTAGAATTATTGTCAATAAAAAATACATATCAAAAAAGATATGTTTTTATTATGCATAATTTTTAAAAATCCTAAGTTCTGAAAAATGCATTGAATTAAACTGCAATTTAAGGATTTCGAATAACCGGACTAATGCATACCGATCACAAATTTCGACCTCAGACATATGATAAATTTTCCCTATTCTTAAATGCTTTGATGCATTATCTTTGAAAAGCCAACTCATATCGTGGTTGTTAATACAGGCAACATGCCTTATACTAGGATCCATAATATGAAAATCACTTGAACCTTCAGAATATTGAACCTCTGCGAAACGCGTTGAATTAAACAACATGTCAGAAAATTCATTCAATTTAACTACTGGATTACCATTATCCATTTCTAAAGCTTTTAAATGATAAATCTTACCAGCAATTAATTTGTGTTCTCCATAATCATTAAGACTATCTTCAGCCTCAGTATCATCAACACAAAATACATGTCTTGGTTTAGAATTAAATAAATCCATTTCTTTCATAATAACTTCCTACTAATTTAATAATTATACAGTAAATTTAGATTTTATGCAAATTAGCAAATACATAAGCTATTTCTATTACTATACATCTAAATTTTTTTCAAAAAAAATACACATCAAAAAAGATATGTTTTTTAGCATTCATTAACAACAGGAACAATCTCAGAAAAATGTCCTGCATTAAACTTCAAATTAGGAATTTCATGTAACAGAACATATATGCCTTGTATATCAATATGGACTTCTAACACATGATAGATTTGCCATATTTTCAAATACTCTGATGCATTATCTCCGTAGAAGTCATCATTATTAACACAAGCAACATGTCTCATTCTAGGATTACGAATATCAAAATCACCATAGCTTTTATGATATTCGACTTCGACAAAACGATTTACATTAAAAAAAGTGCCTTCGAGTTCTTTCAATGCAACTACTAAATAAGTCTTGTCATTTTCTACAACTTTTTTTACAGCATCCAAATGATAAAATATACCATGAACTAAATTGATATGTCCAGTATCATTAAGACCATCTAATGCCTCAGTAATGTCAACGCAAAACACAAGTCTTGGTTCAGAATTAAATAATAAATTATTTTTTTTCATAATAAATTCCTATTAACGCAATAATTATACAATAAAATTAGATTTTATGCAAATTAGCAAATTTATAAACTAGTTTCTGTATTAGTTGATTATTTTTCTAGATTATATATTATTATAAATAAAAAAATACATATCAAAAAAGATATGTTTTTTTAGGATTCTTTCTGCTTAGGAATCCTAACTTCTGAAAAACTGGTTGAATTAAACTGCATATTACCAAATTCGATTAAACACACTCTAGTATGCCAATCATGAACTTCAACCGCCGAAACATGATAGATCTCTCCTACTATCAATTTTTTTGATGCGTTATCACCTAAAGACCAATTTTGGTCCTGATTATTAACACAAGCAACATGTCTCATGCTAGGATTATAAATATTAAAATCACTGTATTTTTCAGAATACTCAACTTCAGCAAACCGATTTGAATAAAAGCATGATTTAGGGCATTCTTTTAATTGAACTAATGTACAGTTATTCTTACCTATTACATCCATCAAGTGATAAATCATACCCGTAACCAAAAAGGTTCCTCCGCAATCATCAAGACCATTAGTACCATCTTTACAGAATACATGCCTTGGTTTTAAATTTAAAGTGTCAAATTCTTTCATAATAAATTCCTACTAACTCAATAATTATACAATAAAATTAGATTTTTTGCAAATTAATAATCTATAATATAGTTTTGTACTGAAACAGCATTAATTAATGGCTATATTAAGTCTATCAAAATAATAAAGATAAAAAAATAATACATATAGTTTTTTCACATATATAACCATATATATTATTTACATTACAAATATATTATTCTACTTTTGCTCCACAATTTGAACAGAAATCATCACTAGCTTTAATAGTTGCATTACAATTCTTGCATTGTATTTCTGAAACTATTACTTCTTCAATTGATTCAGCTTCAATCTTTACATCTGCAATATTTTCTTCTTCATTATATTCTTTAGCTGGAACATAATCGGGTTGTTTAGTACCACAATAATGACAAAATGTACTATTTAAATCTATTTCTTTATCGCAATTTGTACATTTTCTTACACTCTTTAATTCAAGTAATCTTTCTTGTGCTTGATTATTTTCTAATTTCATTCTTTTTAATTCATCGAATTCATTTTGGAATTTATCATTATTTAATAATTCACCTTTGAAATATACTTCACAATATTCTTTACCTATTGCTTGATATATTTCTTTCATAGCAGATTCATTATCCATTATTAACAATTTCAATTTTCCTTCTTCAATAATCTTTCCAGATGTTTTTGTTGCAGATTTATATGTATCCGAAACAACTTTACCAAAATCATCTAATATACCCATATTTCATTCCCCCTTTATTCACTTTTTTTAGCTCTTGTCATAAGTTTTGTAACCATCTCTCTTGGATCTTGTCCTTCAAACAATACACTATATGTTGCATTTATAATTGGTGTTTCAACATTGTATTTTTCAACTACTTTTTTTGCAACTTTTGTTGCAATAATACCTTCAACAACCATTCCTACTTGTTTTATAGCTTCTTCTACAGGAACTCCTTGACCTATTAAGTATCCACATCTTCTATTTCTACTATGTTCGCTTAAACAAGTAACAATAATATCTCCTAATCCTGACAAGCCATAAAATGTTTTTTCTTCTCCACCCATTTTCACACCTAATCTAGATAATTCTGCTAATCCTCTTGTTATTAATGCAGCAAAAGTATTATCGCCATAGCCTAATCCCGCTGCCATTCCAGCTGCTAAAGCAATAATATTCTTAAATGCACCACCTGTTTCAACAGCTATAACATCATTTGAAGTATATACTCTAAATATTTCTGACATAAATATGTCTTGCAATTCTTGTAATACATCATCATGTTTTGAACATAAAACTATTGTTGTTGGTATTCCTTTTGCAACTTCTTCAGCATGACTTGGTCCTGATAAAACTCCAACTTTATTTTCTGGTAATTCTTCTTCAACAACTTCAGATAAAGTTTTTAATGTTGCCTCTTCTAATCCTTTTGAACATATTATTATGCTTTGATCTTTATTTATATATTGTTTGCAATTTTTAATTGTCGTTCTTATCGCATGTGAAGGTGTAACAAGAATAATGAATTTTGCTCCAGTAATTACTTCTTCAAAGTTTGTTGAGCATTTAATATGCTCATCTAGTTGTACATCTGGTAAAAACATACATTTATGTTCTTTATTTATTAAATCTGCTTCATCTTGGGCAAAAGACCAAACAAATGGATCATATCCATTTTTATTTAATAATATTGATAAACCTATACCCCAACTTCCGCTTCCTAAAATAGCAATTTTCTTATTCATGCCTATTACTCCTTTTTCTTAAATAATGATATTTTACTTTCGTTACCTTCAAGTATTTTTTTAATATTCTTTCTATGTCTAAATATTAGTAATAACGATACAATTAAAGCAAATATAAAATACTCTTTTGCTAAGAACAATACTAATATTGGATATAATATTGTTCCTAAAATTGATCCTACAGAAACCATTCTTGTTAAGGCTATAATTATAAGACCAAATACTAAACATATACATCCAAGACTTGGTGTTAAAACTAATATTATTCCTAATGTAGTTGCTACACCTTTACCGCCTTTAAATTTATAATACAATGGAAAGTTGTGTCCTAATATTACTGCTAACCCACCTAAACTTATCAACAAATTAGCATCTGCAACTAATGGTGACATTAACATTGCAATTAAAACTACACCTACACCTTTTAATATATCAAATAACAATACTATTGCTGCATACTTTTTGCCTAATACTCTTAATGTATTTGTTGTACCAGCATTACCACTACCTTCATTTCGTATATCAACACCTTTTACTTTTTTTGTTAAGATTATTGACAAATTAATGCTACCTATTAAATATCCAACTATTACTATTACAATATACCATATAGACATTACTATTCACTCCTCTCTTTAATTATAAATCTGATTGGTGTACCATCCATACCAAAAGTTTTTCGTATTTGATTTTCTATATATCTTTGATATGAAAAATGCATTAAATCTTTATTGTTTACGAATAACACAAATGTTGGAGGTTTTATATCTGCTTGAGTTATATAAAAAACTTTCAGACGTTTACCTTTATCACTTGGTGGTTGTACCATAGCTATTGCTTCATTTAAAACATTATTTAATGCTGATGTAGAAACCCTTAATGAATTTTGACTTTCAACATAATTAATTTTTTGGAATAAATCTTTTATTCGTTGTCCTGTTTGTGCTGATATAAACATTACTGGTGCATATGTTAAATATGCTAATTTTTCATAAACATCTTTTTTATACTTTTCTAATGTACCAGTATCTTTTTCAATTTTATCCCATTTGTTTATAACAATTATAATACCTTTTCCAGCTTCATGTGCTTCTCCTGCAATTTTTGTATCTTGATCAGTAACACCATCTTCTGCGTCTATCAATATTAAGCACACATCTGCTCTTTCGATTGCAGTTTTACTTCTTATAACACTATAATACTCAATTTTTTCATCAACTTTACTCTTTTTTCTAATTCCTGCTGTATCTATAAAAATATATTTCCCAAAATCATTTTCGAAATATGAATCCACAGCATCACGAGTCGTTCCTGCTATCTCACTTACAATTACTCTTTCTTCTCCAAGTATTTTATTTACCAATGACGATTTACCTACATTAGGCTTACCAATAATTGCAACTTTAATAACTCCATCATCAATTTCATATTCTTCTGGCTCAGGTAAATTATCATAAATTTCGTCTAATGCATCACCAATTCCTAAACCATTTATACAAGATATAGGTTTTGGGTCACCTAATCCTAAATTATAAAACTCATAGATATCATCTGAAGTCTTTCCTATTTTATCTGCCTTATTAACAACTAATACTATTGATTTCTTAGTTTTTCTAAGCATATTAGCTATATCTTTATCGTCTGCCGTAACACCTTGTTTTAAATCTGTTAAAAAAACTATAACATCAGCCATATCCATTGCCATTTGCGCTTGTTTTTTCATATGTTCATGAAGTGGTTCATTACTTTTCATTTCAATACCACCAGTATCTATAATCGTAAATGTCCTACCTCTCCATTCACAATCAGTTAAAATTCTATCACGAGTAACTCCTGGTATATCATCAACTATAGATATTTTTTTACCAGCTAAATAATTAAAGAATGTTGATTTACCAACATTAGGTCTACCTATAATTGCTACCATTCCTTTTGACATTTTGTCACCTCTTTCATCGTATATATTTTATATTAAATTGGTAATTAAGTCAATTAAATAAATATAAATAAAGTATCTATATATGTAATATATAGATACTTTTGTGCTTATTTTGAAATAATTGAATAAAAATCTCTATTCTCCTCAATTGTTTCATTAATCCAATTAGTTTGTGGAATATCTCCAAGATTAACGCATCCTAAAGTATTATCCGAATAATCATGAGTATCTGAACCACCAGATACTTTCAAATTATATTGTTTAGTTAAAGCTAATAAATCCAGAATATATGCTGAATCATGCATTGGATACCAAACTTCTAATCCATCTATACCTGCATTAACAAAAAATTCTATATTATCTTTTAAACTAAAATTATAACGTATTGGATGTGCTAAAAAAGCTATTCCATTTGCATTATGAATTGCATCAATTACTTCTTGTACTTTTGGTCTAAACATTCCATAATTTATATAAAATATAGATTGTGGATTGTTAATTTCGTTTATAAAGAATTGCTTAAATGAGATTTCAGGATTAACTAATTTATGGTTTTCCTCATGTTCCAATAATTCTTTATGAAAAGTAGAAATATACAATTTACAATTTTTAAAAACTTTATCACTCAAAACCAAATTATTTTCTTCTGCAATTCTTAAACAATTATTAAGCAAAAAATTCTTAGGTCTTTTATATTTTTTTGCTAACTTATCAGTTTCTTTTTTCATTAAATCTAAATCGTAGTTATATCCTAATATATCAATTGTAATATTAGAATAATTTGCAGCAAGTTCTGTTCCAAATATAATTTTTAAATTATCAAAAATATATTGGTTTGAAGATATATCCTTTTTTAATTCATAATAGGCATCAACCCTATTATGATCTGTAAGGGATATAATCATGTTTTGATCTAATTCATATGCTTCTTTTAAAACATCAATTGGTGTCTTATTTCCATCTGAACATTTAGTATGATTATGCAAATCAATTCTTCTCATAAGTTTTCTCCTTGCCATAATTATATAGTATAATTATCTAAAAAGCAAAACATTTTTAATATCAATGTTTTGCTTTTTTCTTTAATATTTTTAATACATTCCTGGCATTTGCATATTATGATTATTACCACAATCACATTTATCTTCTTTTTTATCACTTACTAAACTTTCAGTAGTTAACACCATTGATGCAACTGATGCTGCATTTTGTATTGCTGATCTTGTTACTTTTGTTGGATCAACAATTCCTGCAGATTTCATATCTATATATTGTTCGGTTAAAACATCAAAACCTTTTCCATTTTCTAATCCTTTAACTTTATCTAATATAACACTACCATCTAATCCTGCATTAATAACTATTTGTTTAATTGGTTCTTCCAATGCTTTTAATACTGTAATAACACCTGTTTTTTCATCTCCAGTTGTTGTATCTAATAATGCTTTTGCTTTTTTACTTGCATTAATATATGCTACTCCTCCACCAGCAACAATACCTTCTTCAAGGGCTGCTTTTGTAGCTGCAAGAGCATCTTCAATTCTTAATTTTTTCTCTTTCATTTCAACTTCTGTTGCTGCACCAACTTCAATTACTGCAACACCACCTGCTAACTTTGCTAATCTTTCTTGTAAAGCTTCTTTATCATATTGTGATGTAGCATTATTTATTTGAGATTTTAATACAGCAATTCTATTGGTAATTTCTTCCTTCTTTCCATTACCATTAACAATTATTGTTTGGTCTTTACCAATTTTAACTTGTTTAGCTTTACCTAACTGTTCAACTTGAACCTCTTTTAAATCTAAGCCTAATTCTTCTGTAATTACTTCACCACCAGTTAATATTGCAATATCCTGCAACATTTCTTTTCTCTTGTCTCCAAAACCTGGTGCTTTTACTGCAACACATTGAAATACTCCTCTTAATTTATTTAATATTAATGTTGTTAATGCTTCTCCATCTATATCATCTGCAATAATAACTAACTTCTTACCTTGTTCAACAATTTTTTCAAGTATTGGTAATATTTCTTGTATAACACTAATCTTTTTATCTGTTATTAAAATATACGGATCATCAAATTTTGTTTCCATTTTTTCTGTATCTGTAATCATATATGGAGAAATATATCCTTTATCAAATTGCATTCCTTCGACTATATTGACATTGGTTGCCATAGTTTGAGATTCCTCAACAGTAATAACACCATCTTTAGAAACTTTTTCCATAGCCTCAGAAATTAATTTACCAATATCTTCATCATTAGCAGAAACTGATGCAACTTTTGCAATATCTTCTTTTGAATCAATTTTTGTACTCAAATTTTTAATTTCTGCAACAATTACATCAACTGCTTTATTTATACCTTTCTTCATTATCATTGGGTTAGCACCAGCTGCAACATTTTTAACGCCTTCTTTAATCATTGCTTGTGCTAATACGGTTGCTGTTGTTGTTCCATCACCAGCAACATCATTTGTTTTTATTGATACTTCTTTTACTAATTGGGCCCCCATATTTTCAAAAGGATCTTCTAAATCTATTTCTTTAGCAATTGTAACACCATCATTTGTTATTAAAGGACTCCCATAAGATTTATTTAATACAACATTTCTTCCTTTTGGTCCTAATGTTACTTTAACAGTATTTGCTAATTTATCTATACCTTTTTCTAATGCTTTTCTAGCGTCTTCACCAAATTTAATTTCTTTTGACATAATTTACTTACCTCCTATTCAACTATAGCTAAAATATCTTTACTATTAAATATATAATATTCTACATCTAAATATTCTATTGAAGTACCTGCATATTTATTAACAACTACTTTATCTTTAACTTTTATTTTTTCTTCTTTATCACCAATAGCTACAACTTCACCTATTTGTGATTTTTCTTTGTTACTAGTTGCTAACAAAATTCCACTTTTAGTTGTTTCTTCTGCTTCAATCATTTTTAATACTATATTTTCACCTAATGGTTTTAACATAATACCACACCTCCTTCCGTGTTTAGCACTCTTTATCTTCGAGTGCTAAATTATTATATACTACTTAATTATCATTGTCAATAGATAATAAAAAAGTTATAAAAAAACAGAAAGCTTAAAAATTATTTTAAGTTTTCTGGATTTAAACATTCAAATTCTGGTAAAACAAATCTACCATCAAGACGAATAAGTTTATCGTCAAACCATATTTCACCTCCACCATATTCTGGGGTTTGTAGTAATACAAGATCCCAATGAATTGATGAATCATTCCCATTAGGTACTTCTTTATAGGATGCCCCAGGTGTTAAATGAATGCTACCTGCAATTTTTTCATCGAATAAACTATTAAGCATAGGTCTTGTTATATATGGATTTACAGCTAAAGCAAATTCTCCAATATATCTTGCACCTTCATCAATATCTAGAATTTTATTTAATTTCTTTGTATTATTACATGTTGCTTCAATAATTTTACCATCTTTAAATACAAATCTAATATTTTCAAAAGCAACTCCATTATATATTGATGGTGTATTATATGTTATAATACCATTTATTGAATCTTTTACTGGAGCTGAATATACTTCTCCATCCGGAATGTTACGTTTACCGTAACACTTTTTACAGCCTATTCCCTTAATAGAGAAAGTTATATCTGTATCCTTAGCAGTAACACGAACTTTATCTGTTCTTTTCAATAAATCCATTAATATATCCATTGATTTACCCATTTTTGCATAATCCACTATGCATGAATTAAAAAAGAATTCTTCATAATCTTCTAAACACATTTTAGCAAGTTGTGCTATTGAATGGTTTGGGTACATTAACAAACACCACTTAGTATTATTTACTCTATAATCATAATGCAATGGCTTCACATAACACCTCTTATATAAATCCATATTATCTGATGAAATATGAGCAAATTCAAAAGAATTATTTTCAGAATATATTTTTATATATGCATCCATTTTTTTCATCATATATAAATCTATATCTAACAAATCTTCCATATTCTCTTGCGTTGCATTTTCTAAAGTTATTCTTTGTGCTTGATAATCCCATATTTTTAAATATGGCTTAGCTTTTAATGCATATGCTTGTTTTAATAATTCTTTTCCTAATTCTATACTGTCATAAGACTTTAGCTCAATTAATATACTTTCATTTTCTTTGAGCTCAACAGAATGCGTTAATAGCATTTTTGCTAATTTTTCTACTCGTAAATCTTTCATAGATTTTCACCAAATTTTTATTACAATACCTAGTATATATTTTCACGAAATAATTGTCAATTAAATACTATTTATTAAGCAAAAAAATAGGAAATAATTTTTATTATTTCCTACCTAATCTTTATTACTTTTGTTCCATAATAATGTCGCCTTCAGCTAATCCTTCTAATATTTCTGTATATTGTAAATTTTTAATTCCAACAGTTACAGTCTTTGGAACAGCTTCTCCATTAATTGGAATATACACGGTATTTCCATATACTAAACTTGTTGGAACAAACAATGAATTCTTTTTTTCTTGCGTTACAATTCCTACATTTACTGTTCTACCAATATATTCTGGTCTTGCTTCTGATGAATTAACTGTAATTTCTACAGCATAATCTACACCTTCTTGCAATAATAATCTTGATTCTTTATTTGTAACAATACCATTTAAAGCAATTGTGTTTCCATCTATATCTACATATAGTTTTGCACTTTGACCTAATGCAATATTATCTATATATGCTGAACCAACATATATAGTAGTCTTTATATCTTGTTCTGTTTGAATCAATATAATTTCTTTATTAGCAACAACTTGATCTCCAATACTAAGTTCAGGAGTTTGAACTACTCCTCCAATTTGAGCATATATTAAATAATTATTTAAATCATAATTATTTTTGTAATTTACAGTATTTTGTAATGTTGCAACATCATTAGTATATTTTGTTTTAAAAGCTTGTATATCTGCATTGCTTAATGACAATAATACAGTTCCGGCATTTACAGACTTTGAATTATTTATATTTATAGTTTCTACTTTTCCAGTCTGTGTTGCATATAATGGAATTGTTGGAACTATACGAATATTTGAAGATACTGTACTCTTTACCTTTCCATTTAATGTTTCAACTTCAGCAGTTGTTACTAACCCAGATAAATTAACTTGTGAATTAGTTATATATACTTCAACTTGAATTGTTTTGCCTTGAGAAGAATCTCCTGTAATATTATATACTATTCCATTTACAGTTCCACCATCATATGATACTATAACTTTTTGCCATTGTTCAATTTTTCTATTTTCATCATATATAAAAGAATATATTGATGAAAAACATGTTGTCGGAATATATGACGCTAATAAATCTCCTTCTTTAACGCTATCTCCCTTTTTAACTTTAACATTAACGATAAAACCATCAGTTGGTGCTTTTACTGTTAATTCTTCAACTTTTTTCTCATATAATTTTAACATGTTTTGCATACCATTTAATGATGTATTATATCTTGCTATTTCATCTTTAGCAAAAGTATTATCTAATTCTAATAATAATGCTCCACTTCTCACTGTTTGATTTTGTTTATAATATACTTTTGTTACAGTTGAGGATACTTTTGATGTTATTGCTTCAGATAAAGAAGATACTATAACAGAGCTTCCGTCAATTGTTCCATATACTGTACCTTTTTGAACAGTAGCTCTTATTTTTTGATTAAAATCATCTTTCATAAATGTTTGTAAAGATAATACCCCTATAATTGCAACTATCAAAACTAATACCAATATTACTATTAGTTTTACATTTAACCCATTTGAATCTTTTGGAGCATGTAATTTATTATATTGTGCTTGTGTATACTTTTTTTCTTTTACAGTCTCTCTTACTGTTATAATTTCCCCATCGTCACCAATGATTGTTTTTTCCTTCATCTCTTTTTTCATTAATACCTCCTATATATATAAATATATTATATACGAAAAACTCTACATGTCAAATATTATTCTTTACCTTATAAATCTAAATTATCATTTAATGTGAAAGTCTTCATATCTGCAATGTCTGTATAAACAATTCCTTGTAAATGATTATATTCATGTTGAACAGCTCTTGCGGCAAAGTCTTCAAAAATATCAACATGCTTTTCCCCATGAATATCTTGATACTCAATTTTAATACTATTACTTCTTTCAACTTTTGCACTATAATTACTAATACTTAAACATCCTTCATATTCAACGCTAGTATCTTTACTATATTCCAATATTTTAGGATTAACAAAAACAGTTAAAGGTAAAACAACATCTTCTTTCTCATTTTCATCAGTCATTACTATTTTTACAATAAATATATTTAGGTTTTTACCTACTTGTGGAGCTGCAATACCACAACCATTCCAATAATATAAAGAATTAACCATATTAATTATAAGCTTTTGTACCTCTTTTTGAGATATATCAACATCATCATTTTTAGCTCTAAGTATATCATTACCTACAGTAATAATATCATACACATTATTTATATCATCAATATCATATTTATTCTTTAATTCTAATTCTTTTAATATATCTTTCGTATATTTTAAATCATCTAATTTCATATTATCACCTATTGCTATTATACTTTAAAAAGCATGTATTTTCAACAATAATTGAAAAAATTAAAAAAATATGTTATACTAAATAAGTAAAAATTAATTGTATTTATGGTGAATATTATGAGCCAAAAAACTAATTTTATCGAAAGTACCGCTAAAACGAACTCCATTATTAATAATTTTTCAACAATTGTTGAAAAATTACCTAAAAAAGAAAAACAAACTTACTTGGCATACTATGTCTCAGACAACGATATAAAAGAATTCAGCATAGATAGTAAAAAAGATTTGTTAGTTGTAGATTTCAGGGAAGGACATATTGTCAATTCACACAAACTTAATAATAGCTTTTTGCTAATAGAAACAGAAAGTTGTTTCTATGTAGCTGCTAGAGACACTCAAATAAAAAGAGGAGAAGCATTTATTGCCTGTACTAAATACGTTCCCGAAAATAATCAATTTATTGACTATAATTTGCTATTTATTGATAATACAACAATGGACGCAAAAATTTCTGGAATATATAGTTCTCCCGAAAAAGCATCTAACGTAACTCACATTGCAGATAACATTTATGCTGCTACGATCTGTAATATGTTATTTGTATTCATCGTTGGCTACATAAAAGAGACAATTAACAACGTAGAAATGATTGAAATGAATTTACATGATACTAGCTATGGTTAAATTAAATCAATGTTTTTATATATAAAAACATTGATTTATTAATTATTTTGTGTTATTTTATATAAGTAAGGAGATAGAATAATGAAAAAAACACATAGAAAAATAATATCTATATTAACTCTTTTAATAATTATATTTGTACTAATGTATTTTTTTAATATCTTTAATATTAATTATTTAATAAATGAAATATCTGTAGACAAAGTAGTAAACGATAATATTATAACAACAACTACTACAGGAAAAAATTTAGAATTAAATCCTATATTAAAAGATAATGATATATCTATTATTCCAAATGATAAAATTACAAAAACAAATATAATCTACAATACAAAAAACAATAATCAATCTATTACTGTTGATGTCGTTTCAAATAAAACATCTCAAGAAATATTTGATTACTTTAAAAATGCATATCCATCAAGTATGACTGCTGGAGAACCTGATACTATTCAAACAATAATTACTGGTTCAGCAGAAAGATTAATAAAAATTACAATTGAAGATACTGACAATGCAATTAAATATACAATTAAATTAGATTTAAAATAGAATAATAATTAAAACAAAATAAAAAAATCTGTTAAACTAAAACGGATTTTTTTATTTTTATATTTTTCTTTATTATATACTATTAATTGAACCTTGTGGTAAATCTCTTTCTGTTTCTGATGTATTATTATATCTTTCTATTTCTGTATTTATGTTTTCAAAAGTTAAATATTTCCCAATATATTTCGTATTAGCCTCATCATATATAAATTTTGATTGTGGTCCTAAAGTCCAATTATATGTATTACTTTCATTATTTTTTTGTAAGAATATAATAAATTCTTCTCCAATATTAAAATTAGGATTTTTAGATATATCACTAATTTCTAAATTTTCAAATTTTCCATAGTTTCCTCTATATGTTATTGTAGAACCGTCAGTAATATCTCCTTTGTATACTTCTTTAATTTCTAATTGCGTATCAGTTACTAATTTTATATATGTTTTTTCTCCATTTTGCGTTTGTTCTTTACATGTAATCATTTTATTATTATTATCACTAACAACTTTTGCTAAAACTATTGTATCAGATAAATATATTTGCAAATCCATTGATGCTACTGGAATAATTTCATCTGTTATAATTAAAGGTGTATTAAAAAGACCATATACATACACTCCAACTGCAGCTAATACAATAAGTAGACAAGTACTAACAGATAATACAATCTTTTTCTTTATACTCATTTTATATTCTCCTTTTTATATATACTACCAAACTAATAGTTAAAACATATTAAATTTATAAAATTAAAAATCTTCTATAAATATATATACAATGGCATTATTAGTTTTAAAATACCATACTAAAAGCAAGTTATCAATGAAAGTGGAAAAAAGTAGAATTCGTTAAAAATAAAAGATTATAGTTTTTGCTATAATCCTTTAATGAACATACTCTTTTAAATTTATTTACTTAAATTTTTAAAATACTCTAATATTTCTTTTTCCTGTATTATTTCTTTATTCTCTGTCTTTACATTTTCAATTTCTAATTCACCATCATTTGTTTTATCTCCTAAAACAATCATATATGGTGTTCCAAGAATTTTAACATCCTTAATACTTGAACCTATTGTTGTATCTTCTCTATCATCTAATATACAAGCTACACCATTACTATTTAGTAATTCATATATTTCTAAAGCTTTACTCTCTTTTTCTTTTTTATATATTATTTGTACTTTATATGGTGCTAAACTATATGGTAATACAAAACCACATGGATTATTATTTTTATCCTTAACAACATTATTTTCATATACTGTTGCTAACGTTCTACTTACTCCTATACCATAACATCCCATATAAAATACTTTTTCTTCTCCATTTGAATCAACATATGTTGCATTCATAGTTTCAGAATATTTTGTTCCTAATTGGAATATATGCCCTAATTCTACAGTTCTTTCTTCTTTCAAAGAAGATATATCTTCTATATCATAATCTTTTAGATATTCTTCGAAATTATCTTTTTCTTTAATCTCTATGTTAAAGCCTTGACCTGTTTTTGAATCATACAATACTGTATCTTCACCAATTTGAGATATCATCATATATTCTTCAGATTTCTTACCACCTATTGCTCCATTATCTGCAGCAACTGGAAAAACATTCAATCCTAATCTTTCAAATATATTCTTATATGCTATTTTTAATAATTCATAACTTTTTACTAAATCTTTTTCATCTTTATTAAAGCTATATGCATCCATCATTAAAAAGCTTTTACCTCTTAACAAGAAACCTCTTGAACGTATTTCATTTCTAAATTTTTCTCCTATTTGGTAATATACTGTTGGTAAATTTTTATGAGATTTTAACTTTC
>Ga0265294_10002764_pt1 | contig 22819 bp, 17 predicted proteins | sample MunlanPumphouse3_FD_192504 | JGI IMG/M metagenome (GOLD analysis project Ga0265294, IMG submission 192504) | Groundwater microbial communities from a municipal landfill in Southern Ontario, Canada - Pumphouse #3 | ecosystem: Environmental > Aquatic > Deep subsurface > Groundwater | place... | reverse complement strand
CAATTGTTACCCAAGGCAGACAGTGCATCCGCGATCTGGGCATCGGCATAATATACCTTGTTGATCTCCAGTACTTTGTGATTGTATTCCAAGGCTTCATCATAACGCCCCAAATCCGCTAAGGAATGGGCCATATTGCTGTATGCATAGCTAAGATAGGGCATATTATTTTGCCGGGTGGCTATCTCTTCTGCTTCTTTATAGACCTTCAATGCCTTTTCATAGCTTTTCAGGGGGCGATAGGCATTTCCCAGATTGATCAGGGCAGAAATCCGTACTTCCGGCTCATAATCCGAATCATCCAATACTTCCAGAAGTTCGTAACTCATATCCACAGAACGGGCATACTGCAAAGTAAAGCTATAGGCCACGATCAGATTGTTCACAATGGGAACCCACATGGAATGGCTTTTATCCATGTTTTCCAGCATGTCTTCCCAAGTATAAATCGCCTTTAAATGATCCCCACGCATAGAGTCGATAATAGCTATGGTGGATTGCACATGAAAGATCTCTTGGGAAGAATTGGCATCCTCAGCCGCTTTGAGTGCCTCTTTCAAGGCAGCATAGGCCGCATTGGTATCTTTGGCGTTTACATGAAAGCGGGCAATGCCGATCAAGATATTCACATAAGAAGAGCAATCATCACCAAAATCCGTATTCTGTAAGAACTCTTCTATTTCTGCCAGAATCTGAAGAGCCTGTGCGCGCTCCACTTTAGCCAGCTCATCCAGCTGAGCAAAAACTCGACTCAAATCCTCAGTAGCATATGTTTTCTTCATATTTTACCCCATAATTCCAATATATAGACGGTGAATATTTAGTCAACACATTTCAGCCTTGTCAGGGTGGTAATTTGCCTCATGTTGAATCTTTTCCACAGAACTATGATTAAGCACTTCGATTTTTATTTTTATCAAGCGTATTGTAGTTGACAAATATTCACGTCCCCAAAAGATAGCGCTTAGCGTGAGACCTGAACCTGAATGAATGGCGTTCAAGTGCGATGCAGAAAGGCTTTACGCTTGTGTGTTTATGGAGTTGCAAGAGGAGAAATATGTGAAACAGATCGCACTAATGCTCTTGTGCTTGATCCCTCTGGGATTATTTTCAGCCACAGTTAGTGGCTTTGTTACTCGCTCTGGTAGCGGTGAACCGCTTCAGTATGTAAATGTAGTGATTCTGGAAACCAAAGCCGGAATGCAAAGCAACAAGAAAGGCTACTATGTAATCGAAGTTGCCAAGCCGGGGACTTATACCCTGAAGCTAAGCTTGATTTCTTATGAAAGTACAAGTATTAGCTTTACCATCACCGATGCCGCAGAGGACAAACGTCTTGATATCAGTATGGACGTGGCCGCTGTGGAATTGGCAGCTGTACGAGTTACGGGTTCTTCCGAAAAAGATGAGCGGCAGATCCGTCCCGGGCTGATCCGCAGAAACACCGAAGATGTGAAAAGCGTAGTATCGCCTCTGGAAGCAGATGTCTTCAGGGCTGTACTCACATTACCCGGAGTAGCGCCGATCTCGGATTTTTCCTCTGGCTTATACGTGCGGGGTGGTTCCCCGGATCAAAATCTGATCCTGCTGGATGACATCGACGTGTACAACCCCAATCATTTCGGCGGGATATTCAGCACGTTCAATAGCGATGCTGTGGAAAACATCGATCTGATCAAGGGCGCATATCCTGCCAAATATGGCGGAAGACTCTCCAGCGTGCTGGATGTTACCAATCGCCAAGGCAACCGGGATCACCATCAGGGCACAGCCCGTTGGTCCTTGATCTCCAGCTCTGCCACTTTGGAAGGACCCTGGAGAATTGGCAATCAAAGCGGCAGTTACATGGGTTCTTTTCGGCGCACTTATCTGGAACTGGTAAAAGCCATGATCGATGATCTGCCGGATTACTACTTCTATGATGGACATGCCAAGCTGAATTGGGATATCGGCAAAAAGGACAAGATCTCCACCAGTGCCTATTTTGGGCGGGATAAACTTGCCTTCGATTTTGGCAATTCCTTGAATCTGGATTGGGGCAATCGTACTTTTACCACGCAATGGATGCACCTCTTCAATCCCAGGCTCTTCTCCCAATTCATCATTGCTGGTAGTGATTTCACCAGCAATTTCGACCAGATCTCCGAAGAAGGCGAAAAGATCTTCTGGCGGGATAACGGCATCCAGGATCTCAGCAGCAAAGCCATGCTGACCTACAGGCCAAACAATCACCATGAAGCGGATTTTGGCTGGGAAGTAAAATACAATCGTACCTGGCTAAAAAGCGGCAGTTCCTACCAATTTGACGAAAGCAGTATGCCGGACGTAAAAGTGGGATCGCTTACCACCAGTGCTTATGTGCAGGACACATGGGATCCCGATGAGCTCTGGACTATGCAGCCGGGGCTGCGTCTTTCCTGGTACCGCAGCCTGGATATAAACCTGGATCATATTCGTGATGCATCCTATGTCAATCTTGACCCCCGGTTTTCGATCCGCCGCAAGCTGAATCTGGCAGAAAGCGTGTACGCCAGTGTGGGCCTGTATCACCAGTATCTCACCCTGATGGCTGCTGATATCAGCACCCCCTTTGACGTCTGGTTCCCCCTGGATGGCAGCTTAAAACCCGGGAACAGCATGCATTATCTTTTGGGATACAAAAATCAGTTTTCCCCCGACCTCGCCCTGGATCTGGAGCTGTATTACAAAAGCTACAACAACATCCTGGAATACGATGCAGCCACAGACTACGATTGGAACAATGATGAAGGAGAACTGGCAGATGTGTTTCACCAGGGTAAGGGCTTTACCTATGGAGCAGACCTATTACTGAGGACATATTGGCGGGGACTGGAAGGGTTCATCGGGCTCACTCTGAGCAAGACCAAGCGCAAGATGCAGGATGCCAATATCGATCCCTTCAGCCATGAAGCTCAAAGCTACTATCCCAAATACGACCGCTCTTATGCACTTTCCGTGGTACAAACCATGAATCTGAGCCAATATACCGGAAATCAACTCTGGGGCGCCGATTTCAAAGTGGGAGTGAACTTCTCGCTGAATTCCGGCCAGCCTACAGATCGCCCGGAACGCATCTACTTTGACGGCGATGATTATGGCATCATATACTCCTACAAGGACAGTGATCGCCTCCCCGCTTATTGCCGGTTGGATATCAGCACCAAGTACGAGTGGGCTACTTCATGGGGCTCCATCGAACCCTACCTGGAAGTTATCAATATCCTGAACCGCGAAAATGTGGGCTTCAGAAACTACAAAATCGAAGCCGATGATGACGGAACCATGCACCTTGTAACTGACGACAGCGGCCAATTCCCCTTGCTGCCCTTCATAGGAGTAAATGTAAAATGGTAAGAATAATAATAGTAATCCTGATCTGCTTCATTACCCTCAGCGCCTGCGATAATTATACTTCCGGTCCTCGCTTTGAGGGAGACGTCTATGCCGTCTCCGCTCTGCTGATGGCTGGTAAGCCCATCAATTCCGAGCATCCCGTATATCTAACCCGCAGTGCAGACGTAAGCGAATTTAATCCTATGAACTTGTTTGTGAGTGAAGCCGATGTCCGCATCACAGAGCTGGAAAGCGGCCAGAGCTGGACCCTGAGCCCTATTGCCGACATGCAGGAAATGACTCTGAAGTGGATAGATCCCCAGGAACACATTATCCAGGCCGAATACAGCTATAAGATTGAGATTGAGGTCCCCGGGTATGAACCCCTGATTTCGGCTCAAACCACCGTCCCACCGCTGGCAAACCTGAACCCGGACTATTATCAGCACAATGTGGAAGGTGAAGGTTACAGCCTGGATCCCCAATGCATTGGCACTGTTCCCTATACCGTGTCCGATGTTCGCTATCCTGTGGCTATGAACACGTTCGATATGGATAGCCCGTGCTATTTCATGACGGAATTCTATTGCCTGGAAGAGTTCAGCACACAGCTGGAGTTTACCAATCCCGTATTGGGTGCTGAGCACCCCACTCAAGAGATGGAAACGGAATACTACAGCAGTGGTGAAGGTCTGCGCAGGATCTATATGATGGGTAGATTCGATCCCCAATTCTCGGAATTGTATCAGCAAAATTATATCCTGCTGAAGAATTATCGCCAGGGCTTTATATTCTATGGTAGATATCGCGTAAGCGCTTATCTGACGGACGATAACTACTACCGTTACAAATACGCCCCAGAGGGTTATCTCTTAGGAGGCGTACAAAATGCCTTAGGTTACTTTGGTTCAGCCTCGGGCGGAGTTATGTACATCGAAATCGCGCGGGATCCCGAAACTATTTGATCCCATAACGTTTGATCTTGCGGCAAAGCGTTGATTCTGTCATATTCAGCAGCTTTGCCGCTGTTTTTTGTTTGCCACCAGTCTTGCGTAAGGCTTCTATAATCCGTTCTTTGTCCAATTCCTTGATGTTATGCTCCAAGAGGCTGCCGCTTAGGTGCTTATTACGCTTGAAGGTATCGATATTATCCAGAATATCTGCCGTCCATACCGGAGTGTAATAGAGGATAAAGATACGCTCAATGATGTTCTTCAATTCCCGTACATTGCCGGGAAAATCGTATCCTCCGAGGCGATCGTAAAAGGCGTCCTTGATCTGGGGAACGCGTTTGGTGGTTTCCCTGGAAAAATCCCGGGCAAAGCTTTCCACCAGTAGCGGGATATCCGCTTTACGCTCCCTGAGCGGAGGCACGGTGATCTCCAAAGTATTCAGCCGGTGCAGCAAATCCATCCTGAACAGACCGTTTTTAAACAGTTCCAGAAGATCTTGCGTTGTGGAGGAGATAATCCGGCAACGGATGGTCTGTGCCCGCTTTTTCCCGATTGGAGTATAGCTTTTGGAATCCAGGGCATTCAGAAGTTTCTGCTGAAAGAGCTGGGGAATCTCGGAGATCTCATCCAAAAACAGCGTTCCCTCTCCAGCTTGTTCAAAGAAGCCCTTGCGTTCTTCATCAATTCCGGTGAGGGGACCCGGTGCCGAGCCGAAAAACTCAATATCAAACAGTGATTCGGAGATCGCGGCACAATTTACGCTGATAAAGGGATGATTCTTCTGAGGCGAGCTATAGTGAATCATCTGCGCCAACACTTCTTTCCCGCTCCCGCTTTCGCCCTGGATCAGGACGCTGGCCTCTCGGTGCATGGAGGCTAATACCGCACTGTCTATCACTCGTTTCGCAGCCTTGGATTCCCCGGTGAAGCGCGCCGCCTGGCGTTTTGTAACCTCCACCAAAAGACTGTCATAGCGATCCCTCAAAGCCTTGGTATCCGCTATAATCTTACGTAGCTTTTCCTCGCCGGCTTTGCTATTGCTCTCCTGCAAAATGCCAATGTATTCCTGATTGATCTGGTCCAATTTCTCCATGGTAGCAAAAGCGCGCAGATAATCCTGACGCTGCTGATAATAAAAGGCCAATGCCCTTGTAGCATGAATCAGCTTGTCGGTTTTGCCATGCTTTTTGTAAAAGCGAGCTACTTCCTTCAATCGGTTCATGGCCTCATCCCATCGCTCCAAAGCAATCAGGGAAAGGGCAATATCAGAACTAAGATCAGCCCGCATTTCCGGAGTTCCATTTTCTGCGATCAAAGCTTCCGCATCCAATTGATAATTCAAAGCTTGCTCACCTTCATCCAGGAAATTGAGGGTGTTTGCCAGATTGCTGTATATGCTGAACTGGGTTTGCGGCAAATGCACCCTGTGTGCATCCAGCTCTGCCAGACTCTTCTGGTAAAAAAGCACCGATGCCCGATAATCCTTTTGCAGATTTTTCATGATGCCATAATTGAAATACATCCCCACCCGAAATACCGGCAAACGCAATTGATCAATCATATTCTGCGCTATACCATTAAAGCGCTCCGCCATCTCATACTTACCCAGATGTGCACAGACAGAGATCATCTCGATACTGATATCCAGCATCTGCACACTCAGTTGATGCTGAGCCGCCACATCATACGCAGCGCCAAGATAATCCAAGGCAAGATCATGGCGGCTATTTAAGATATAAGCCATAGCCAGACAGTGCAACACATTCACGCGGCAGAAGGGGTTTTCCGCCCGTTCAATGGAATCTACCAGGATGTTCAAAGAATCCTGCATATTGCCCAAAGTGCGGTAAGCCAGCATCGCCCTGGCACATTCCACCATCAGAGACAGCTCCACCGGACTCTCTTTGTTCAAGAAATTTGCCGCTTCTTCCACGCAGCTTTTCATCCCCGGATTATCAGAAAGCTTGGCATAGATCCTGAACATCATAATCAGATTCAGGATTCTACAGGAATCAAGGTGCATCTCAGTGAGCTGCTTATTGATCTCCAAAGCCATTTCCAGCGCTTCATCAAGCTGAATGCTGTAGAACAAAGCACTGGCTTTAGCAATGCGGATCGCCATGATGTCAGCGGCATCAAAGCCGCTGGTACGTTCATCAATAGCAAGGTATATCAGTGGGTCCCGAGACATCAGGATCATCTGATGTAAAGCTGCTGTGTAAGCATCTGTAGGCATAAAAATAGCTCCTTATTATAGCATAACCTTCTATTTCATGCCAAAAAACATGTCAACATAAAAATCAACTATTACAGCTAAATATCTTCCGGCTGTGGAAGGAATTATACAGTATGTCAAACACATAGCATATAGGCGCTTGCAACCCGGGTACATGATTCAAAGCAGCTTATACTGTTCGGATACAGGTAATCGCTGATAACAGCAAGTAGGGGCGAACGGCGGTTCGTTCCGTGAATTGCCCCCAGGGTCAGTTTACAACAAAGAAATCGGATATAATCCACAGTTCACAACGGGTCAAGCACCGTTTAGTATTGTTTGTGTTTGGTTATTTGTGGGCGAACCGCCGTTCGCCCCTACATCGCTCGTTTTTGCCTGATATTCTACCTGATCCTGTTTCTGCCTGTTTCTGGCCAAAGGGCGTGGCCAAAGGGCCAAAGGGCGCTTCAGGCGAGCGCCCCTACCCCCTCATGCCTATTCCTAGGCGTTAATCACTTCTTTATCCCCTCTTAATCAAGCGTTAATTATTAAGGCTTGATTAAGGGGGGATAAAGAAGTGATTAACGCCTAGGGCTAAGGATGACCCCTGCGCCCATAAAGAATAATCGAGCCAATGGAGCCAAAGCGAATCTAAGCGATGATGGGTCCCATCAGGACGCCATATTTGATAGCTAAAAGCATACAGATGTACGGTTTGAGTGCCGTAGGCACGATATTTCAGATAGCATGATCGTATGCAAGGAACTGGGTTGAGTCCCAGCGGGACGGCATTTCAGATTTCGTGGATCAATATGCCGTACCTAGGGCACTCCAGCTTTGTTTTGACACAACCGGGGCCCCAAGTCAGAGCAAAGCGAAGGTTTGGGGTGGAACAGACGTGTCGAATCCTATAAAATGCCGTACCACTCAAATAGCCCGGAGGGCGCAGGCTGTTGACATAGCCCCGCAAGGGGCGATATTCCATAGCCCGGGGTCTTGACCCCGGGTTCCACGGCACATAGGGGCCAAAGCCCCGAAGGGGCGCAATTTGCTGGATTCGTAAGTTACGCCCCTCCGGGGCTTTATCCAGTTTTATCGTCCCCACCCAGGGTCAAGACCCCGGGCTATATAAATTGCACCCTTCCAGGGTGCTTCCCCGCAAGGGGCTAAACGGTTCATGGGCAAGCTTGGCGCTAAAAAAACCAGGAATTGTGATATTGAGGTGCTGTTTGGGAGCCTAAGGGATTATTTCCTCAGAAGCAACCACATAAAGAAAGGACACCCGATGGCAGCAGTTACTACGCCTACGGGAAGTTCGATCACACTGATGCTCTTGGCGATAAAATCTGCCAGCACCAGGAAGGTGGCTCCAAAGCTCAGGCTGGCCAGGAATATCTTTTTCTGTGTACCCGGGATCAACATCCGGATGATATGAGGAGTAATCAATCCCACAAAGCCGATAATTCCCGCATAAGAAACCACTATACCGATCAATATCGAGCTCAATACAAAGATCTGAATGCGCAAACGATGGGCATCAATGCCTACACTCACGGCATAATGATCTGAAGAGCTCAGGATATCCAGAGCCCTGCTCTTGAAATACAACCAGGCCAGGATCAGCATCGCCCCCGCACTCAAGCTCAGGAACAATCTCCACTCTCCGTAGCTGAAAATGCGCCCCAGATTGCCCATCAAGGTGCTGAGGATCAGTACTGTATCCTCTCTGTTCAGATACATCATCAGGGAGATACCGCTGGAAAAAAACATCCCTACGATCACTCCGGCAATGATCAATCTACTGCGGTCAAAGACGCCGCGTTTCTGAGCCAGGCGCCAAACCAGAATCATCGTGAGAATGGCTCCCACAAAACCGCCCAGAGGCATTAATGCCACCAGACCCATAGTCGCCATCAAGATACTGCCAAATGCCGAGCCCGAGGATATCCCCAGGATGTATGGTTCCGCCAGTGGATTGGCCAGCATCAATTGATACACGGAACCGATACCTGCCAGGCTCATGCCCGTAACGATTGTGAGGGTTAGCCGGGGCACCCGTATCTGCCACAGAATATTGGCATCCGGAGTATCCCAAAAAAGGTATAAGGCAAAGATCCCCATACTGATTAGGCCGGATATAAGTGGCAGATATCTGCGCAGAATGTTCACCGCACCCGCTCCCGCCAGAGATCGTACACTCTGCTGAGCTCCACTAGCCCTTCGATGATGCGGGGACCACCCCTCTGAATGAGATCCGGATTGATGCTATCCTCAAAGAAGATCATCGTGTCACGGATGGCTGGAATCACCTGCCAACCCTTGCGATTGAGGATGTTTTGCCGGCTATCCTGAGAATAGCAAATCATGATATCAGGTTTGGCAGCTATCACCGCTTCGGTTTTTACCCGGGAATAATCCCGCTCCAAGCTATCAAAGACATTATTGCCCCCGGCGATTTCGATCAGTTCTCCCACAAATGAATCATCGGCTACACTCATCAGGGGATCCCGATAGATCTCCAGATATACATTGGGGCGAAGCTTGCCGCTCGCCCGGGCGCGGATATCAGCAATCCCGGCTTGCATTTCGCTACTTAAAGCTGCTGCCGCATCTTCTTCACCAGTTATCTCGCCCAGGCGTTTGATTCCGTCAAAGATCTCAGCGACGCTGGCAGGATAGATGCTTTCCACGCGAAAGCCCAGACGCTGCAGATCCTGCGCAATGCCGTCTTGCTCCAGGCCAGTAGTAAATACGATGCTCGGCTTCAGGGCTATCACATTTTCCAGCTTTACGGCCCCAAAGGCTCCCACTTTGTAAATATTGGCAAAAGAAGGTGGATAAGTGCATTCCGTAGTAAGCCCCACGATGCGATCCTGAATACCAAGTTCTGCCAGAATCTCTGCTATTTCAGGGGAAAGCACCACATAGCGATGCCGATCCCCGGGGCGGGAAGTTCCACAGGCACTGAAAACAAGAGTTATCAGCAAGATGGCAAAGAGCCCGAGATGTTTTCTTAACAATTCATTATCCTTTTTTTCTGTAGTGCTTTTTCAGTTTGCCGCGCCTTGTTTCGGCAAAAGCCAGTCAAGGCAAGTCATGATCTTTCGGGATTAAGGCTCAAGTAAGGCCAAAATTGTCAAGCTGAAATCCGCTGATTTCACTTCAGTGCTCACAAGTTATAGGATTCGGCATGTCTGTATAGCACTCAGGACTTAGCTAAGCACCGCCTTGGGAACTCCGGTTCCACAGAAATGGAACAATACACCGTAAAAAGTAAGTAGCAAATGTAATTGGAACTTCCGATCCGGAAGCCGATCTAAACCCGATTGATGCCATTGGAGTTCGTTTGGCTATCTCTAATCTCCCATGCAGCATTAGTTAAATAGGCCAAATGGACAAGTGGCTGTCATGGTTTTATCACGGCTATGAAGTCCAATCCCCCTCCTAACTATTAGCAATGGTTATAGATAGGATAGGGGGTTTGAGCTATATAGCCTTATCTGGGTTTATTTGCCGGGGAAAACTGCGCTGGGACAGCCATGTCTTTACGGAGCCACTCATATATTTAATTATCCATAGCCCTGGAACAATATTTGCATACCATAGATATGACTTTAGTGTGGCATAGACAAATGCCTTTACGCAATAGCCTTTTAAACTAAAAAGGGAGTTTATGATGAAGCATATTTGTGGTTTACTGTTTTTTGTTTCGTTTAGTTTGCTGCTGATAGCGCAGCCTCTTACCGAAGTACGCAAAGCGAGCAATATCCGTTATGAGGGGATTGTGTTAAACAGCGCAGTAGCGGGAAACTGGGTATTCTGGAGCGAGTATAGCGGCAGTAGTTTTCAGTTATTAAGCATGAGATACAACAACTTCGGGCATGCTTTGTTCAGCGAACCGCTTTGCATCAACCTGTCTGAGGGCCCCATTAAGCCCTTGCAGGTGGTAGAAAGCAGCGACGGAAATATTGTCTTGCTCTATCTGAAACAGATTGATAACTATAGCGCAGAACTGAGAATGCAAAAGATCAATACTTCAGGTGAGTTTTTATGGCAAGAAGATGGCATTGAGCTATGCCAAAACGCTGATTTCAAATTCCCCGATGCCAGGATCTGTGCCAATAACTCGGGCGGAGCCTATGCTGTATTCTTTAATGAATACGATAATGGCCGCATTTACGGAGGTGTAAACATTGACAACAGTGGCAATAATATCTGGACCGCAAACCCCTATCTTGCGATTACTCAATCCCATAGAGTAGAGCAGTTGCTTTTGGATGACGATCAAAATCTGATCATAAACATATCCAGGTTCCAAGGCCAATCTTATATCTTCAAAGTGGATAGTTCCGGCGCTGTGATTGGCAGCAATCCATTGTTTGAAAGCACTGCACCCATCCCTTACAGCACCATGATCTGCCAGGGCAGCGACGGCGAAATGCTGCTATACTCCGATTGTGAATATTCCAATTTACCGATGCAGCTTCAAATGGTGGATTCCAATGGTGATTTGCTCCTGGATGAACCGCTGGAGATAATCAATAACGAGGGATACATCGGTAATATCCAGTTTGAAGCAACAAATGATGGGGAGTATTTCTGTTCTTACATCCTGTCTTACGCCACCGGAGTATCACCCTTTGCTTTGGTTACCGCAAAATTGAACAGTAATCTGGAACAAGTGTGGGGCGACTCCTTGAATATAGTTTACGGGGATGAGGAAGCCATTATGGATCAGGATATGCTGATTGACGCCGAGGGTAATGGCTGGATTACATTCCTTACCCATGTAGATTACAATGATTACGAGGTTAAACTGGTTAAAGTAGATGCCGCAGGATCATTCAGCAGTCCCAGTACACCCATCACAGCAGACACGCAAAAAAAGGAAGCTCCCCGGATAATCGGTCTGGACAATCTGATCATGCTGGTTTGGAAAGATTATCAGGGAAATCAGGTAGCAATGAAAAGGCAGATCTTCGATGCAGGGGCGACAGCTCTATTACCCCAGCATGGGCTGTCATTAAGCTCGATGCTTTCGGGAACAACGTTTCCATACGAGTTCCACAGCCTGGGAGATCGCAGTATTTGCATCTGGGATGATAACAGGAATAACCAACATAAGCTATACTATCAGGTCTTGGATCAATACCTCAATCCCCTGTTAGCAGAAAATGGGATCGAGCTGGCCACGGATTCTGATAATTGCCAATTAGTTACAGCAGCAGTAAGCCCGCAAAACACACTGACCTTTATCGCACAGCATCATAATCAAGACGGAACATACAGCATATTTATGCAGGAGATTGATGCCAATGGCAATATCCTGTATCCGGGAAATGGAGTTCAGATTGACCAAAGTGATATGAGCTATAGTCTTACCCTATCTTTTGATGGCGAAGCGCGTTTGATCTACTGGATCGATTATTTGACAAACTCGTCATACCGGATGATCGTGAACGGGCAAAGAATCATTTCCGGTGTAGCAACTTGGGGCAGTGAAGGCATTTGCGTATATAATGTTGAAGATGAAGATATCGAAGATATTTCTGCAACAAGCCAGTATCTTTTGATTCTGGTACAGAATCGTGGCACCTACGTCCGCAATGTCCAAGCGCTTTCGCTTCAGGCGGATGGGAGCACCAATCCCGGCTGGCCGGAATATGGAATCAAGCTTCTGGATGATGAATATAACAGCTACCAGGAACGAATCCGTGCAGTGGGTACAATCGGAGAAGATTTATACTGTGTTATTGGGCGTACAGCTGTAAACGCAACATCTATTGTGGTTCAGAAAGTAAACCCCACCGGGGACTTAGCTTGGGGCAATTCCGGGCTATCAATCGTTTCATCGGCTGATTCATTCCCGGATTACATAGACACGATTATCTCTGATACTATATATCAGGCATATTACCTGCCCAATCATGGTAGTTTCTTGCAAAAAATCGATGTCGAAGGTAATCTGCTGTTTGGTACTCAAGGGATAAGCTTGCTGGGACATTCAATCATGTACCTGGATAGATCATTGCTGGAGTTTGACAATGGCAACATCTTATTTTCATGGCTGAGTTATCAAAGCAATTCAGAATACACTTTAATAAACACATATATCACTCCTGAAGGAGAGACACTGGAGACTCTGAATAGCCGTACCTCCAAATTCAACACAGTAATTCCTGCGTTGGTCAACGATTCCTGCGTGATCCTGAGCGCAGAGAGTAGTTATGATATTTTTGGCTGGGGAGAGGAACAATTGACAAGCCTTTATGCCTTTTCGATTCCCACACCGCTGGCAATTGACGATCCAGTGGATGAGGCTGCACCGGCGGTCCGGCTGCTGCAGAACTACCCCAATCCCTTTAAAGGCGCTACCACGATAGCCTGTAAGGCAGCAGTGGGCGCGCCAGTGGAGCTAAGAATATACAATCTCAAAGGCCAGTTGATCACCAAGTTCGAGGCTCAGCCCAAGGCAGATGGAGAGTACAGTTTCTCCTGGGATGGCAGAGATGCAAAGGGCAATCTGTGCGCGGCAGGAATGTATCTATACAAGCTTAAGACTGGTAGATTCAGTGCCAGCAAGAAAATGATCCTGTTACGCTAGATCCTGGTATCCCATCCGACGCTGTTTATGGCGGTTGCAGGTTTGGCTCCTTATCCATGCATAGAGGATGATTTCTATTGACATCATCCAAGGGTATGGTTGAATGGAAAAAAATGCAAAAGAGAGGTTATCATGGCGGAGAAGAAAACAGCTGATCTATCAGGATGCCAATCATTTAAGATTAAGTACATTTTCCGGAATGACTACAATCCAATCTATATAAACGGAGCTTACGGTGGAGTAACGCCTTCTGGTGAAATCGTGGCTAATTTCTTTTTCGAGCGTCACCCCTTACCAAATTCAGAGACCTGGACACAGGACACCAATGAACTGAATCCTAAGGATTTAGCGTATTCATCAGTAAGAGTGGTAGAATCTGGGATTATTATCTCCCCGCAGACAGCAAAAGATTTGGCAAAATGGCTTCTACAAAAAGTGGAACATGCCGAATCACTTAGCAGCAAAAGAGAAGACGAGGAGTAAGGATATGAAAAACTATAAACTGACTCCAACATCAACCAGCAGAAATTTTAAACAGTATTTATATGCGTACAGTTACAGACCTGACTACGCGAAGTTCTATAAACCTTCTACATTTAGTTCATTACCTCAGAACTCCACACCAGACCCTTTTGTCTGCAGCATTGAGATAATTTGCGATCTACCAAAGTATAAGCTGATGTCACCCATTGAATGCTCAGTTTTGCGAGACGAGGACGGGTCATACCTCGTAGAATGCCCATCGTTGAATCTTTATTCATCAGGAGTTTCAAGACAAGAAGCTGTAGAAAACTGCAAGGAGAACATCGTATCTTTGTATGAAGATCTCATGGAAAATGATGCCTTTTCGGATGATTGGATAGAGATAAAGAAGGCTCTTAGAAACATTATCGTAGAGTAACTTAGCTTTATATGATAACAACAACAGATACCAGAAGAGCGTTTGAAAACAAGAATGAGGTTCAGTTCAGATCAGGCAAAGAGCTTAACGGATGGATACTCCATGAAGGTAAGGGGATAGCTCGAATAACCGTTTCAAAAGGCAACAAAGACATCCCAATGGGAACTCACTGTAGCATGGCAAGATCCCTTGGGATAACAACAAGCCAGCTAACAAAATACGTTCAGTGTAAGATCAAGGGGAGCGAGTTGATCGAGATAATTCTGAACAACAAGCGCAAATCCTGATTCACACTCCTTACTTCTACTCTGATCTCCAACTCTATACTGATGTAATCACTGCGCGGCTCCGTGGGCAGCAGTCCAAAAGCATTAGGACTAAAACGATTCTGCAAAACCTCGCCTATCTTTAAATCCTCCGAATGGCTCGCTTGCAGCTTGATCTTCAGTTCATTCGGATGATAGCTGTAGCCGCCTTAATTCTCTCAAATAAATCAGTTGACTAAATCCCGCCGCTTCAAATGCTGGTATTTTAGAGTAATAATTAGTGGAAGTGCCATGCTTAAAGCCAAGATTTTTGTACAACTCAAACCCAGCGTGCTGGATCCGCAAGGTAAAGCGGTTACAAATTCCCTGCACAATCTGGGCTTTGCCAAAGTGCTGGAAAGCCGAATCAGCAAATACATAGAGATCACATTTGACAGTCAGGATCGGGATCTCACTGCCGCCGAAGTAGAGAAGATCTGCAAGAGCCTGCTTGCCAATCCCAATACCGAAACCTACCATTACGAGCTTCAGGAGATCTAAATTGCGGGTAAGCGTAATTACTTTCCCCGGCTCAAATTGTGATCATGACGCCTATGAAGTTTTTCAGGCCAGAGGACATCACACAGCCATGGTCTGGCACAAGGATACAGACATTTTACAGCCGGATTTGGTGATCCTTCCCGGTGGGTTTTCCTATGGAGATTATCTGCGTTGTGGAGCTCTGGCACGCTTCTCACCCATCGTGAAGGAAGTAGTAAGTTTTGCCCAAAAGGGTGGGCTGGTGATGGGCATTTGCAATGGCTTTCAGATCCTTACTGAAACCGGACTTTTACCCGGAGCCCTGCTGATGAACTCCCAACTCAAGTTTATCTGCCGCCACCAATACCTCAGGGTGGAAAGTGCAAATAGCCCCTTTACCAAAGGGATTGAGGCTGGCACAGTATTGGATATCCCCATAGCTCATAAAGAGGGTAACTTCTTTATCGATGAGGCTGGATTGAAAGGCCTGCAGGATAGCGACAGCATTATTTTCCGCTATTGCGATGCCGAAGGACAATACCGGGATAACCCCAATGGAGCAATCGACAATATTGCCGGCATCATCAATGCCGGACGCAATGTACTGGGCATGATGCCGCATCCGGAACGCGCGGCGACAGACAGTGTGAGCAGCCAGGATGGGAAGAAGATTTTTGAGGCAATTGAGCGCTATTTTGATGCAGCCAATTAACCTGTTGATCCCGCCGGTCTGCAATGCCTGCCATCAGCGTCTGGACGATCCAGATGCCTTGCTTTGTCCTTCCTGCCAGAGTAAAATCCGGCTCATCAGCGGATCTTTGTGCCCGAAATGCGGTTCTCTATTGCAAGAAGGCAGCTGTGAGGCCTGCGCACAGATCTCCTATGATTTTGATGCAGCCCGCGCAGTTTACCAATATGAAGAGCCCATCAGCGGGATTATCCACAATCTCAAGTATCGCTCTTACACTAAAGGGGCGGACCTTCTGGCCAGGGGTATAGCCGAATACATCCAGGCAAATCCTGAGTTTCAGAAAGTGGATTATATCAGCGCAGTGCCGCTGCATACCGTTCGCAAAAGAGAACGGGGCTATAATCAGAGCGAACTTATCGCCAAAAAAGCTGCTGCGCTATCCGGCCTCAAATACATAAAAGCTGTAGTCCGCAAACGTTATACTCAAAGTCAGACCCATCTGCATCGCGAACAACGTTTGCAAAATCTCAATTCTGCGTTTAGGGCCTGCAAGCCCGCACAGTTGGCAGGTAAAAGCATTATCGTGATTGATGATGTGTTTACCACTGGCAGTACGATCAATGAAATCAGCAAAACCCTGCATGCGGCAGGGGTGAACAAGGTCTTTGGCATCGCTGCCAGTAGAGCATAGAATATGGCACACGAGTATCAGGAAATCCGCACCAGTATCAGCCAGGATGAAACGAATGAACTCATCGAAAAGGTGGCATATTTCATCGCCTCTCGCGGACTCGCTCCTGCGGGGATCATGCTCATTGAATCCCTGCATCCCCTGCATAGTATCGGCAGCCAGGCAATGTACTTTGTGCTGCCCTTTGCGGAGATCATTTTTGATTCTCAAAAGTATCAACGTTTTGCCCTGATGATCCAGAAGGAAGAGAACATCAAAGCCATGGTAAAACGCATAGATGAACTGGATGAAGAGATTAATCGAGAGAAACGAGCAGAAGCGAGATTAAAACGCTTGCGCCGCAAGAATCTGTGGAAAACCAGATTTAGAAAAATATTTAAATCCAAGAATAAAGCTGAATAAGCGGAGGATATATGCAATACGATGAAAAACGCCTTACGCGCATTGTTGCTACCGATTGTGGCAGCACTACCACCAAGGCGATCTTGATCGAATACGTTGATGGTGAATACCGCCAAACTATCCGCGGTGAGGCTCCCACCACTGTGGAAGCACCACTGAATGACGTTACCAAGGGCGTGATCAATGCCACCCAGGAATTGGAAGAATTGGCACGTCTGAAGTACGATAATCACAACATCAAATTTATGGAAAACGGTGAGTTTATCATCCCCCGCAATGGTGATGTGGGTGTGGATGCTTATGTATCCACCTCTTCAGCCGGTGGTGGCCTGCAAATGATGGTTACCGGAGTGGTGGCATCCATGACCGGGGAAAGCGCTGAACGTGCAGCCTTGGGTGCTGGTGCCATTGTGATGGACCTGATTTCCAGCAATGATAAGCGCATGAACCACGAAAAGATTGAACGGATCCGCCACCTGCGCCCGGATATGATTCTCATGGCTGGGGGTGAAGATGGAGGAACCATCAAGCATGTGGTGGAAATGGCCGAACTGGTTTCCGGTGCGGATCCCAAGCCGCGTTTGGGCTCTTCCTATAAGCTTCCGGTGATCTATGCCGGGAACAAAGAGGCTCAGGAAGAGATCAAAAAAACTTTGGCCTCAAAGGTGGATCTGATCATTACAGACAACCTGCGACCCAGATTGGAAACTGAAAACTTGGGGCCTGCCCGCGATAAAATCCACGACATCTTCATGGAGCACGTGATGCAACAAGCTCCTGGCTATAACAAACTGATGGAATGGACCAAAGGACCAGACCTCAAACAAGTACCGATCATGCCTACACCTGCAGCAGTGGGAAACATCATGCAGACCATTGCCAAAGATGAGCAGATCGAAGTAGTAGGCGTGGATATCGGTGGCGCTACCACGGACGTATTCAGCGTCTTCACCGAAGAGTATGTATTCAACCGTACCGTGAGCGCAAACCTCGGTATGAGCTATAGCATATCCAATGTGCTGGCTTCCAGCGGATTGAAAAACATAATGCGTTGGGTTCCCTTTGATCTGGATGAGAGCGAACTGCGCAATATGATCAAGAACAAGATGATTCGCCCCACTACCATACCTTCACTATTGCAGGAACTGGTTCTGGAACAGGCTATCGCCAAAGAAGCCTTGCGTCTTGCCTTCGAGCAACACAAAGAATTTGCCAGCAGTTTGAAAGGCATGCAAAAACAGCGAGATATCTCAGAAGCTTTCAGCCAAAGCACATCCGGCGCCACGATCGTAAACCTGATGACGCTGAACCTTCTGGTAGGCAGTGGCGGCGTGCTATCCCACGCTCCGCGCAGGAACCAAACAGTTATGATGCTCATCGATGCCTTCCTCCCCGAAGGAATCACCCGGTTGGCGGTGGATAGCATCTTTATGATGCCACATCTGGGAGTGCTGTCCGAAATCAGCCCCAGAGCAGCCACAGAAGTATTCAGAAAAGATTGTATGGTATATCTGGGCAGCTGTGTGGCCCCTGTGGGTAAAGGCAAATATGGCAAGCCTGCATTGTACGCCAAGCTGCAATTGCCCGATGGCACAGTGTTTGAAGAAGATATTCCCTTTGGCGAAATCCGCCTGATTCCTTGCGAAATCGGTGCCGTGGCCAAGGCTACCCTGAAAACCAGGGGCGGCCTGATCCTGAACAGCGAAAAAGCCAAGGAGCTGGAGATTGAGCTTCATGGCGGCACTGTAGGTATCGTATTGGATACCCGCGGACGTCAGCCCTTCAGCCTGCCCGAAGATAAAGCTGAACGCATCAAATCCCTGAAAAAGTGGATGCAAGAACTTAAAGCGTATCCCGAAGACATTCTGGTATAGGAGGAAATAATGGGACAAGCATATTCTGCCGGATTAACCGTAACCGATAGCATCATCCTGCGTAAAGAACGCATTCTGCCTCTCAAAGGAGAGGTTCTGGTAAAAAAAGGTGCCAAGGTAAAAGGCGAAGACGTGGTGGCTCAAACTCTCCTCCCCGGAAAGGTCGTTCCCTTCAACCTGGCTAATAAGCTGGGCGTTACCCCAGCTCAATTGGAACAATTTATCAAGATCAAACCCGGAGATCAGATCACCAAAAAAACCGTTCTTGCCGAAAATAAAGGACTCTTTGGCCTGGGTCTCTTCCGCAGTGAAGTTCGCTCCCCGGTGGAGGGCGAAGTAGAAAATATCTCCGCCGTTACCGGCCAGGTGCTCTTGCGTGAGCCCCGCATCCCGGTGCAGGTAAAAGCCTTCCTCGATGGCATTATCACAGAAGTGATCGAAGGAGAAGGCGTAGTCATCGAGAATAAAAGTGCCTATATCCAAGGTATTTTTGGCATCGGCGATGAGACCACTGGAATCCTGAAGATGCTGGCTGAAACCCCGGAAGATGAACTTGATGCCGGGAAGATCGACGAAAGCTGCCGCGACAAGATCATTATCGCCGGAAGCTTCATTCCCTTCCATGTGATAGAAATTGCCCGCAAGCATGGCGTAAAAGCCATTATCACCGGCGGTATCGACGACCAGGATATCAAGAAACTCCTGGGCTATGACATCGGGGTAGCTATCACCGGACACGAAAACGTGGGCATTACCATAATCTGTACCGAAGGTTTTGGTAAGATCACTATGGCCGATAAAACCTTTAGCCTGCTTAAACAATTTGATGGCAAAAGAGCTTCCGTGCATGGACATACTCAGATCCGGGCCGGGGTGATCCGCCCTGAAATCATCATCCCTCTGGATTTTGAGGAGACCGAATTGATCACCAAAGAAGCCTCTCTGCCGATTCTGGAAATTGGAACTTCGGTACGTGTGATCCGTCAGCCGCATTTTGGCCGGATTGCCAAAGTTACCGCTCTGCCGGAAGAGCTCACCAAAGTAGAATCCGAAACTCTGGTGCGTATTCTGGAGGCGGAACTTGACGATGGCACCAAGATTCGCATTCCCCGTGCCAATGTAGAAGTAATCGAATCCTGATAGATCAGAATAAGTATATCTCAAATCAAGGCTGCTTGCACAAAGCAGCCTTTTTCATTGCACTTGCAGACAAGGCATAAGAAGGGCTTTCTGAGACGCTGGCACTCACTTTCCCCAACTTCACTGCTACACTGTCAGATAGCAGCAGGCCTCATGTGCTTGCCGGACGCATCTGGACTGGTCAACCCAGCAAGAGCCCAAGTATTTGCTTCCTGATCCCCATAAAAAATGGGTGGAACAAGCAGTTCCACCCAATGCGTGATTTGATATCCAGATTATAGCGAGCTAAGGCTCTTCACGATCTTTGCCGTCTGCTGGGCAATATCACTATCCAATTTGTTCATCATCTGGCGGCAAATGCTACCCGGCAGCACTTTGGCTCCCTTGAGCACCAGTTCCCGGTTCATATAGCGTAAGGAGGCTGTTCCTCCCAAGCAGCGGAAGGGAAAGCCCATGCTTGCTATCGGTAGGGCTGTTTTGCCCTCCAGTCCTGTGCATTGCTTGATCGCAGCGATGATCACGGGGGAGGGACCAAATGCCCACACCGGACCACCGAAGATGATAAGATCATAGCTGCTGAGATCGGGCAGATTGCGAAAAGTGATTTCCTGCTTATCGCGCACAGAAGCTTTTTTTACCGGAGCGGTAGTTTGCAGTTGAACGCTATTCACCGTATGGCCGGCTTGCATCAGGGCATCAGCCAGAGTATTGGCAAAACGCCCGGTATTCCCGCTTTCTGAGTGATACAGAATGGCGGTCTTCATTGCAGCATCTCAGCTGTTGGCTTGGCGTTGTCGTCACGTTTCCAGCGGTCGTCTATCTTTGTTTCCACCGGTGAGTTCTCCCGGAAGTAGTGTACTATGGCATCTCGAAGGTTGATCTGATGGTTGGTAATATTCTCTTCCGGAACACTCATCAAAAGATTCAAGCCCGCATTTCCCTGCATCAGGAAATCTGTGGTTACCACAGTGTAGATTTTCTTGGGATCCCAAGGTTCACCGCCGATTTTCAGGCTGGTTACACGGTCGAAATTGGGACGCTGTTTGGAATATACCACATTCACGCCAGCAACAATTAATCCGGCACGGCCACCTTCCACACGGGTTTCGATGATCCTGCGCAGGAACTCGCCATCACAAGTAAAACTCACCACCATGTTATCAAAAGGCATAACCTCAAAGATATCGCGATAGGTAACTGGGCCATACTTGATTTCGGCACGCACACCACCTAGATTCAAGAAAGAGAAATCCGCATTCACCATATATTTCATGGCTTCCACGATGGTATTGCCCATAGGTGACTGGGCATCCACATTGGTACGGGAAAGATGCACTCCGGCATAGCCCACCACTTCGTCCATTCCTTTTTCTGCTTCGGCTACATAGGCTTCGATGATCTCGGACGCTCCCGGATCGGGCACAAACTGATCCTCGAACAGAGTGATCATGCTGCCTTCTCTGAGAGCTGGGCTTTCATAACCGGTAATGGTCTTGGTTTCAGGATCGATGGTAAGAGTGATAAGCCCCAGATTTGACCCATAGGCATAGCCTTGAATCACCATGGTATGAGTAACGGGGTCGATCCAGGGTTTCGGCACGCCTTTATGGATATGTCCGCCAATGAAAAGATCGATACCTTCCACTTCGCGGGCTACTTCCTGAGCATCCCAGCCCCAATGACCCTGTCGCTCTTCATATAGAGGGTTACCCTTGGCATCATAGCGACTGAGATAAGTGGATTCAATCTCATAGGGCAATCCGGCATGCCCCAGTACTATCACCAGGTCCACCAGCTCTTCTTCCCGCAGGATTTTCACATATTTGCTCACGCTTTCCTTTTCATCCAGAAAATCAATGTTCCGGATGTTTTCGGGGAAGCTCATTTTTTCGGTATCAGTAGTGGTAAAGCCAAGGATGCCAATGCGCAAACCCATACGGTTTACAATGGTATAGGGGAAGGCATACCAAGGAATCTTTCCAGTTCTATTATCGATCACGTTGCAGGTTAGGATAGGGAAATTGGCCAGTTCAACCGTCTTTTCCAGCTCATCTTGCAGGATATCGAACTCATGATTACCGATGGTCATGGCATCGTAACCGATGTAATTCATATACTCGATCACGGCTTTACCTTTGGTAACCGTACCTACAGGGCGTCCTTGAAAGAAATCCCCCGCATCCAGCAGCAAGGATTGCCGGGTAGGGCTCTGCCAGGAGCGGATGTGTTTGATCAAGGTAGCGGCAGAAGCTCCACCACCCAATTGTGGCGGAAACTCCGGATTCATAAAGGTAGCCTGCGCACGGTCGATCCCGCCATGAACATCGTTTGACCACATGACATCCAGGCGTAGATCCTCGGCGCCAGCCAGGCTCAGTGCCAGTAGCAGCACTGCTGTTAAGATGTATCTATACATAAGTACCCCTTTGGGTTACCAGCCGATAGAAATGCCGGCATTGAGGGTGATGAAGTTTTCTTTTACCTTGTCGGGATTGTCCCAACCACGGTTTTGAAGATCTATGTAGGAAGTGGGCCACAGGGTATAGCTGCTAGACCCGGTATATATCTTGTCATTATAATAAGCATCGCCAAAGAGATCCAGAGCTTCATACTCTCTGAATCCATAACCAAAGCCCAGATCCAGGCTTACGTTTCGGGCTACTTCCACCGATGAACCAGCAGTGATCATGGGAGTAAGGATCTTATTGGCTTGAACCAGAGCGATCTGGTTGCCTTCATCATCTGTTTCAAAACCTGTTTCATACAGATAGCTGTTTACGGCTTGGAAGCCCAGACGTAAGGGCATCCGGTGGGTGATATGATGTTCCACTCCGGCATAGAGATTGTACACGTTGTCCATAGCCTTGTCGATCTCTTCATAATTCACCGCTTCTACATCGAGATTGAACACGGTACGGGTGATATTTTGCGGGTAATAGGATATTCCAAATCTCCATTCAGAGGGCAGATCCCGCTCGCCATCCAAGAGTACAAAAGTGCTATCCATCGGGGTATTGCGATAGGCATCGCGACGGGTGATCATGGTACCGGTGATATCCATGGTGCTTTTTGGGGTCATGGTGGCAGCAAGCCCGAATCTGGGACCCACGCGCAGGGCAAGGCCCAGCTTGAACTGCTGTCCGCTGAGTTCATAATCCGATACCTGATAGTATTCGGGCAGAACCACTCCCTCATCCATTTGATCCAAA
>Ga0265294_10002763_pt1 | contig 22819 bp, 20 predicted proteins | sample MunlanPumphouse3_FD_192504 | JGI IMG/M metagenome (GOLD analysis project Ga0265294, IMG submission 192504) | Groundwater microbial communities from a municipal landfill in Southern Ontario, Canada - Pumphouse #3 | ecosystem: Environmental > Aquatic > Deep subsurface > Groundwater | place... | reverse complement strand
AGGGAAGTGAGGTTTTCCACCATCCCAAATAGAAGCAATAGAGGCAATATAGCCATGTTTATATTCATGTCTAAACTGTTTAATTATTGTTTCTAGTCCTTCAATTAACTGAACATTTTTTAATTTATCTTTAAACAATTTAAGATAAAGTGAGGAATAAGGCCAGAGTAACCAAGCCCAAACAGTTCCTTGGTGATAGGCTTTATCCGTATCAATAATAGTTCCGTAGTAAGTTCGTTTAAATTTATGATGAGAAGGAGTAAGAGTCCTTAAACCATAATCTGTTAGCAATTCATTAGTAGCTCTCTCATAGATTAGTTGTAATTGCTCTTTTGATAGAGGTGCGTATTTTAAGCAGGCTGCGATCACCGCATTAGGTCTAAATTCATCAACAGGTTGGTTATTGGCAATTCTGTCAGCAAGGCAGTTATTATGCCAGAATTTCTGTAAAGAATTAGCTAACTTTTCTGTGTAAGTAATAAGATCATACTTAGGTTGATAACCCTCTTTCTTTTTAGATACTTTATCATACTTATCTATCATTTCTTGATAAGTTTTGTGTGCTTCATACCAGAGGAAGTTGACCTCTACTGGAGCTCCGTCACGAGGAGTTACAGCTTTGCCATCGATTTTTACGCTCATCCAAGTAACACTTGCGTAATCTTCTTTTATATTAATGAGATTATCTTCATCTATAAAGAACATTCTTCGCTCATCGTTTAAGTAGCTAAGAAGAATATTCTCAGTAATCTCAATCACTTTTTCCCACATTGACGGGGTATTTCTAATAGTTGCTAATTTGCAAAGTAATATAATATAGTAAAGACTGATATCAACAGAATCATAGTTACCTTCACTACCAGTTTCTGGGAACATATTAGGGATTAAACCATCTTGAAGATGATCGTTGAATCTGAATATTATTTTCTCAGCTTTATCAATCAGCTCTGGTTGTTTTATCATGGCACCTAAAACTAAAACAGAATCTCTCCCCCAAGCTCCAAACCATGGATAACCAGCAATGATATCATTATCAGTAATGAAATCTCTTAAACTAAAATCTAAAATTTTCATATAATCTTCATGAGAAAAGAGATATTGGTTATCAAAGTCTAAATCCATTAAACCAAAATTATGGTAGTTATCTGGATAATCGCGTGGCATTGGTAAATCAACATAACGAGCATTAATTCTATCTATAGTTAATTGATGTTCATCGATTGGGGAGTCTGAAAAGATAATGATAGCTTCTTGGTTTTTCTCCAAATCTAATTTGATGCTAAAGGGAGATACTAAATCTTCATTACAGTCATAACCTAACATTGATTCCCAAGGATAAAAGACTTTTTTGTACTCGAAATATTCATCACTTATTTCTCCCAAGGTTGTAATGCAATATAGAGATAGATTGTTTGAGAGTCGTTTAACTACAGCTCCGTAGAAATTATTTCCTTGAGCTGTTGATGTTACAAAATCCTCACTATTGAGACTACCAGGTTTGTTAAGATAGTGGTGGCTAATCATATCAACTTTTGGACGTAGTTTCATGTGAATTAGGTGCTTGCTTAGGTTTTTATAACTAATTAAAATGGTATTTGTTTCGTAGTCCATTTTAATTTCTTTGCGGATTAAAATATCATTGTTGTGAGGAAGTGATGAGTAGAGAAATACAGGGTATGGTCTTAGCCATGATTTAACTAAGTGAAGGAATCCTTCAGGATAGATGCAATTTTCGTAATTACAACTATCTAAATAGATCTCCTCTCCTCTCCATTCTATTCTCTCTTCAATTGAAGTTAATAATGAGGCTCTATTAAGCTTCTTATCAGAAGCAGTGAGTAACCCATGATACTTTCTTTGGTTAATTAAATTACCTGTTCCGAGAGCATAGCTTCCATACTTATTCGTTAATATCCATTCATGGTGTTGAGTCTCAAGAAAATAATCAGACATTTTTTCTCCTTTCTAAAATGCTTTATTATTAGTATTGATAATAGGTTAAATTAGTCAAGTGATTTTAGCATTTTTCTCAAATCTTGCTTTACTTGGTTAAACAGAAAATGACACAGTTTAACCTAATTTATTGTAAGACAATATGTGTTTCTCAGAATCTCCATAATACTATTCTTGGGTTAGTAAACAATTGTTTTATATGTTTGACTGCAAAGTTTAATTACAATAAGAACATAGGAAAAATATCTAAAGATGTAAGTAGTTAATATTGACACAAAAAACTAATGGAAACGCAATCTGGGTTAAAGAATTACTCACATTAATCTAGCCTTGCAAGGGATTAGTAAAAACTATCTGATTTGCTTGAGTACGTTGGAAATTAGTCAAGAAAACCTAAATATTGGCAATAAAATCAAGTTCACTTAACATAAGCTACTGAAAAGGGAGGCTTGATATTTGCAGAGTAAATCAAAAACTAATAATGAATTAAATTCTAAATAACTTGCCAAGATTAAAAAGATGTAAATAATTGGTTAAAAAACTAAACAAGAGAGATAATTATGTTAAAAACTAATTTTGTTAATTACTTTGAAGAAGCTATTAAGAAACATTGGAATTTGCCTGCATTTTCTGATATTGATGGTGAAACAATCGATTATAAGACTGTAGCAAATAAAATATATTGGTTACATAATATTTTAGAGAGTTGTGGAATTAAACGCGGAGATAAAGTTGCACTTCTAGGTAAAAACTCAACGAATTGGGCTATTACATATCTCTCTACAATAACTTATGGAGCAGTGGTTGTTCCTATTTTACCAAACTTCACTGCTGAAGATATGAATCATATTATCAAACATTCAGAAAGTAAGTTACTCTTTATTGGAAATTCAATTATCGACAATATTGAAGAGTCAGAAATCCCAAAATTGAAAGGGATTATTCATCTAGAAGATTTTAAATTAGTGGACTCCAGAACAAATGACGAAATAGTTGATAAAATTAAGTCAGCAATGGTAAAAAAATATAATGTTTCCAAAAGAGAGTTTGTTTTACCTAAAGATATTACTAATGATTCTCTTGGTGAGATAATCTACACATCAGGGACCACAGGGTTTACTAAAGGCGTAATGCTACCATTAAATAGTTTGATAGCTAATATTTTAGTAGCTACTGAATACCTTCCATTTAGAACTGGTTCTAAGATGCTATCATTTTTGCCACTGTCCCATGCCTATGCTTGTGCTTTTGATTTTCTCTATCCATTTACCAGAGGTGTTCATGTGCACTTCTTGGGCAAGATACCCTCTCCGAAACTACTTCTTAAACACCTAAAAGATGTTTCACCTGAGATGATATTGAGTGTTCCATTGATTTTAGAAAAAGTTATTAAAAAGAATGTTTTCCCTTTGTTAGAAAAGAAGCTGATCAAATTTGCTATAGCTATACCTGGAGTAAAACAAGCTTTTTATAAAAAGATTAGAAAACAGCTTCTTACTGTATTTGGCGGCTCTCTTCATGAAATGGTTATCGGTGGAGCTCCTCTTAATGCTGAAGTTGAAAAATTCTTAAAAGATATCAAGTTTCCTTTCACCATTGGTTATGGAATGAGTGAGTGCGGTCCTCTAATCTCCTATGCAGCTTGGGATGCGCATCGTTATAGATCTTCTGGAAGGATAGTTAGGTATCTTGAAGCAAAGATTGACTCTCCTGATCCTTTGAATATCCCTGGCGATATCTTAGTTAAGGGAGAGCAGGTAATGACGGGATATTATAAAAACGCTGAGGCGACTAAGGAGGTTTTTACCTCTGATGGTTGGTTAAATACTGGAGATATTGGTCTTATCGATAAAGATAATTTTATCTTTATCAAAGGTCGTTCAAAAAACTTAATTCTGGGAGGTGGGGGAGAGAATATTTATCCGGAAGCAATTGAGCAATCCTTTAATAATTTACCATATGTTCAAGAGTCTTTAGTGCTGGAAAGAGATAATAAATTGGTTGTCTTAGTATATCCTGATGTAGATGAAGCTGATAAAAATGATATATCCGAATCTATGTATCAACAGCTTATGGAACAAAATAAGGACCTATACAATGAAAAAGTTCCTGCTTATGCAAAGATAAAAGAAGTTAAAATTGTACCAGAGCCATTCTTAAAAACACCTACTCAGAAGATTAAGAGGTATATGTATACTTAAATCCGGCTTCGCCTGTTTAATTAAGAGGTTTTCTTACATTTTTTAATTCGTGTTAATTTGTTTTAATTTGAGTTTATTCGTGTGTAAGTCTTTTTCTTAATTATTAATCACAGCCACAGCCCTAACTAATGACGCTTCAGCCTTAATTTTAAGAGGCATGGCGATTATCTCAACTTCAGAATAAGGGAGAAGCTTTTTTAAATTACAGAGATTTTCAATAATAAAGATGTTATTGCCTAGAAGTGTTTTATGGATAGGAGATGGTTCATAATCTGGAGAAGCTATATCTAAACCGACCAGTTTAACTTGGCGAGCTACTAAGAAATCCGCCAAGTCTTGCTTAACCACAGGATGTTGGGTGTAGTATTCAGGACTTCCATAAAGCTCATCAAATCCAGTATAAAAGAGAATAATATCATCTTTTTCAATAAGTTTATCATAATCCGATTTGTAGCAAATTTGCGACACTTTGCTCACATCAAAGACTTTTGCTTTCCCTATAAATCGATCTACAGGGTAGTCTGAGATAAACTTATTGTTATCAAAAAAGTGAAGTGGAATATCAATATGAGTTCCTGCATGCATTCCGCTAGTTAAATTGAAGATATTATAGCCATCTTGGGCAAGATTTGCTCCCTGTGTAATGATTGTCTGTTCATCCCCAGGGTAAACCGGCATTCTATTCTCTATAACTCTACTTATATCTATATATCTTTTCATCTATCCTCGTCATTGAAGCAAATTAAGTCCTTAAGTAAATTCTAGAATGCCCAACCGAATTTCAAGAATTCAAAGCTGATAAATTTATTCTTAAAATCAAAAGGTAAATCTTGAGCATCTTCAGTAAAACTATCTTTATCATTACCAAATAGATATGTACCGAAACTTATACTTGAACCCCAATAAAGTCCTTTGTAAGAAAAATATCTACGACCTATGCTAACTCCAACACCAACATCGGTAATGCTGTGACTCTTATATAAACCGGTATGTCCACCATCGCTATCTAATTTATCTCGATAGCCACTAAAATGTGCTAAACGGGTGAAAGCACCTAAATAGTAACCATTTTGAGTGTTACCCAAAAAGTATCTATAATGGCAATCTAAAGTTGTAATATTTGTTCCAAAAGGTTTATCAGACTCTTGGTAAAAAAAAGGAAAAGCGATTTCTGCATTGCGGTCAACATCAAATAAGGAAAAACCACCACTAAATGACAAATATTCATCCATTAATAACAATCTAAAAAGATTAATCTCGACGCCATAAGTTTTATCTTCTAATGGGTTATTCTTAGCTTCATTGTACATTACTTGTTGAGTGTCATAGATTTTATCAATTTTTTTATCAACTTCTTTTAAACTAGAAGCTTGGTCTGTTTCATTAGTTACTTTATCTGCAGAAGTTTCTTCTGCTATAAGTGATGTTGCTATGCTTAAAAACAAAAGAAAACTGATTATAATTAGCTTTTTCATTATTTCCCCTAATTAATTATAAACAACAATTAATGTTACAGTCCAAGTATGTCAAGCATTATGTGTAATATTCAATCTACTTAATGATGAATTACTTTTTTGCTGAGTTGAGATACATATTTGTGATCTTTAGGGGTAAACTCTGAATATTATTTATAAGGTTGCTAATCTGAGATTGTCGAGAATAAGAGTCTATTTAAAGATAAATCTTGCTTTTTAGCAATAAAAAACATCTTCTGCTAATTTTTTGTTTGACAGATTATCACGGTTAATTATTTTTTGTACATAAAAAGAATAAACCGAGAAAGGAGATTAATAAAATGGCTAAAAAAGTAGATAAAGGTAATTTATCAATTCATACCGAAAACATATTTCCGATTATAAAGAAATGGCTCTATTCTGAGCATGATATTTTCTTTAGAGAGTTAACATCTAATGCAATAGATGCAATTAATAAGCGTGTAGTTGAAGAGCCCGGAATTGATACAAAAGATTTTGGTGTAGAAGTTAAGATAGATAAGAAGAAGAAAACAATTATATTTAGTGATACTGGTATTGGTATGACAGCAGAAGAGATTGAGAAGTATATTAATCAAATTGCTTTCTCAGGAGCAGAAGATTTTGTAGAGAAATACAAAGATGTTCAAACCAATATTATCGGGCATTTTGGCTTAGGATTTTACTCATCATTTATAGTTGCAGATAAAGTAACAATTGATTCATTATCATATAAAGAGGGATCAAAAGCAGCTGGCTGGTCTTGTGAAGGTTCAACAGAGTATGAAGCCTATGCTGGTAAGAGAAAAGAGGTTGGAACAACTATTACTATTCACGTTAATGATGAATCTGAAGAGTTTTTAGATGAGGATAAAGTACAATCAATTTTAGAAAAATACTGTTCATTTATGTCTTTCCCAGTTAAATTCAAAGATAAAGTAATCAATGAAAAACCTGCTTTATGGAATAAAAAGCCTAACGAAGTAACAGATGAAGAGTACAAAGAATTTTATAAAACAGCCTTCCAACAATATGATGAGCCTCTTTTCTGGATTCATCTAAATGTTGATTATCCTTTTAATCTCAAAGGTATTCTCTATTTCCCAAAATTCAAGAATCAATTGGATATTAATAAAGGACAGGTTAAACTGTTCTGTAATAATGTGTTTGTTGCTGATAATCTCAAAGATCTTATTCCTGAATTCTTGCTTCTGCTTAAAGGTGGTATTGATATTCCAGATATTCCACTTAACGTTTCCAGATCTTTCTTACAAAGTGATTCCCAGGTTCAGAAAATTTCTAACTATATTGTGAAGAAAGTTGCCGACCACTTTAAAAGTGCTTTTAAAGATGATAGAGAGAAATATGCATCTTACTGGAAAGATATCTCTGACTTTATTAAATATGGACTTCTAACCAATGAAGATTTCTTCAAAGCATTAGAGAAACAAATTGTTTATAAAACAACTGAAGGTAAATGGCTAACCATTGAAGAGTATCTTGAAGCAAATAAGAGTGATGATAAACCTCATAAAATCTACTATGCACCAAGTGAAAATACTCAAGTATCCTATATCGATATGCTAAAACAACAGAATATTGATGTAATTTACGCAGAGTCAATGCTCGATTCTCACCTCTTCCAAAAGCTAGAGATGAGTAATGGTGATATTAGGTTTATTAGAGTTGATTCTGAAATTAATGATGACTTAGTTGAACAAGATACAGACGCTAAACTCTCAATGCAAATTAAAGAGATCTTTGATAAAGAAATTAACGGTACTGTAGAAGCTTCTTTTGGAAAAGATAGCTACAAAGACTTCTTAAAAGAAAATCCTGATGCAGTTGAGTTACTTACACCTTATCTTAAAACTGAAGATGATAGTACTAAGATTGATGTCTATGAATTACCTCTTGAGGTTAGAGAAAAACTGGGCGATAAGGCAATGAAAACTATATTCGAACATGTCTATACTGAAGTTCAAGTAGAGACTAAACAGCTTAAAGTTGAATCTATTCCAGCAATGATTGTCTTTGATGAGTTTATGCGCCGTTTCCAAGAAATGAATGCTATGATGGCTCACGAAAATATGGATATGCTAAAGAACCACAAGCTTATTCTTAATACCCAAAATCCTACTATCAAGAAAATTGTTGAGATGAAAGGAAAGGGTGAAACAGAGAAAGTTAAAACTATGGTAAACTTTGTACATGAATTAGCTCTCTTAGAACAGAAGCCATTCTCCGGCGAAGAGTTGAAAAAATTTATTGCTGATGCTAATAAAGTGATTCAATTAGTTTAATTTTAACATTAATATTGATTTAATATGTTAAGGCAATCCTTGTGGTTGCCTTTTTTTGTTACTCTAACTAAAATGCCTATTCTTTATTCTCACTTTATTATCCACTATCTGGGTTAAAATACCATAAAATTGCATTTATCACTATAAAACAGAAAATAAATAAAAAAATGCTTGCCTAAATTTACAAAGTTCTATAATGTTAATTAATAGGGAGCTTGTATAAGTTACCCGTCACTTAATATTAAATATTAGATTAAATATAATGGAGAAATTATGATTGAAGTAATTAGAGAAAAATGTGTAGGTTGTGGAAAATGTTTGAAAGCCTGTGCCTACGGAGCAATCACTATTACTGATAAAGTAGCAGAGATAAATGCTGATAAATGTGTTTTGTGTGGAGCATGTGTATCAGCTTGCCCTTTTGAGGCAATTTTTATTAGGAAATCAACACAGACAATTTTAAATAAAGATGAATATAGCGGTGTATGGGTTTTTGCTGAACATCAAGAATTTCAGATAGCTCCTGTTGTCTATGAACTTCTAGGTAAAGGAAAAGAGTTGGCAGAAGATAGAGATTCTAAGCTAACAGCTATTCTCTTTGGTCACCAAGTTGGAGGTTTAGTAGATAGTTTATATCATCATGGTGCTCAAGAAGTTATTATGATTGATGATCCTCTCCTTAAAGACTTTACTGATGACCTCTATGCTGAAGCTCTACAACAATTAATTAAAAAATATAAACCTGAGATTATTTTAACAGGGGCAACTAATACAGGCAGATCATTCTTCCCTAGAGTTGCTACGGCAATGAATACTGGCTTAACAGCAGATTGCACAGGGTTAAAAATTGATACTGATACTAATAATCTAATTCAGACTCGCCCTGCTTTTGGTGGTAATATCATGGCAAGAATCGAAACTCCAAACCATAGACCCCAGATGGCTAGTGTCCGTTACAAAGTGATGGATCCCCTCAAAGTAGATAGCTCAAGAAAGGGTAAACTCATTGAAGAAAAATTTGAGTTAGAGTTAACTGAAAGATTAACAAGATTTATCAAAAAAGTTAAGGAAGAGGGAACTTTAGCCAACATTGTGGATGCCAATATCATTGTAGCAGGGGGTAGAGGAATGAAAAATGCCGAAAACTTTAAGATGTTAGAAGAGCTTGCCGGCTTACTCGGTGGAGCTGTTGGAGCATCTAGAGCTGCTGTTGATAATGAATGGATATCTTACCCACATCAAGTTGGACAAACCGGAAAAACAGTCAAACCTTCTATCTATATCGCAACCGGTATCTCGGGAGCAATACAACATCTTGCTGGAATGTCTTCAGCAGATTATATTATTGCTATTAACAAAGATCCAGAAGCTCCTATCTTCAAAGTTGCAGATCTTGGCGTAGTTGGAGATTTGTTTGAGATTGTCCCTCTCATGATTAAAAAGCTAAAACAAGCAGATTAAAATGAAATATATTGCTGATAAGATTGTGTTTTCACTTAATAACATCCAAGCAAACTCTTCTATTTTGGGTGATTCAAAATATAATAGAGAAAGAATGGGCGAGTTATTATTTAAAAACACAATCATCTATCCAGCATTAATAAACTCTCATGATCATTTGGTCGGAAATTGGTATCCTCCTGCTATTACTAAAGAGAAATTCGTTAATTCTCATATCTGGGTTGAAGCAATGAAAAATCATCCAACCTATTTAGATAGGAATACCTATTGGGTAAATGATGGCTCCTTTGTACTTACCAATAAAAAAGAAATAACTCTTTGTAACTTAGGGGTTTATAAGAATCTGTTTTCAGGTGTTGTTGCTGTTCATGACCATGCTCCTCATCAAACAGATGATTACTATAATTCTTTCCCAATTAATGTAGTAAAAGACTTTACTCAATGCCATTCTCTTCCCTTAGGTAACTGGTGGGGTGATGGATCTGCAGAAGACGAATTTGCTAAAGCTGCTGGGAAAAAGCCCTTTATTGTACATCTTGGCGAGGGAGTTGACCAAATTACTGCCCAAGAATTTACTGAGCTTAAAGCTCGAAATCTTTTGGCAGCTAATACTATGTTGATTCATGGAATAGCCTTAAAAGAAAAAGAAATTGCTGAGATTGCTCAAGCAGGAGCAACTATTTGCTGGTGTCCTACTTCTAATGAAAATTTGATTGGAAGTCATCTGAATATTCAAAGCTGCCTTAAGCAAGGAGTAAATGTTGTCCTTGGTACAGATTCTACTCTCTCAGGAGGAATTAATCTTCTAGCTGAAATGCGATTTAGTAAAGAGAATTTCCCAGATGTGCAAAGCAAAGATATTTTTCAAATGGTTACCAGTAATGCTGCCAAAGCACTCAGATTATCTGATGAATATGGTTCTTTAGAACACTCTTCAGCCGAGTTACTAGCCTTAGACCAAAACTATGATGACCCTTTTGATAATCTTATCTTAGCAAAACCGAAAAATATTAAGTTGCTACTTCATAAATATAAACCTATCTTGGGTGATGTTGAATATCTAACTCATTTCAATATTAATCCTGAAGATTATACCTACTATAAAGTAGGCGAGAGAGAAAAGTTTGTTGTAGGAGATTTTAAAAAACTGACTGATTATGTTAATAGTTTTTTGAACTATAAAAAAACTTTTCCATATTTACCAACCAATTAAAAATATAGAAGAAATCTCAAATGATAAAATTAGTCGAAATATTTTGTAGTATCCAGGGTGAGTCATCATTTACTGGATATCCCTGTATCTTTATTCGCTTTGCTGAATGTAATTTACGTTGTAATTACTGTGACACACAATATAGTTATAAATCAAACTTCTCAATGGAGTTAGAAAATATATTAGATGAAGTAAGAAAGTATCATCCCATAAAATTAGTAGAAATTACTGGGGGAGAACCCTTACTTCAAACTGAAATTACTGATTTAATTGATTTGCTTCTTGAGAATGATTATAAAGTGCTTTTAGAAACAAATGGCTCTCTTCCTTTAGATAAAATTGATAAAAGAGTGCATAAAATTATCGATGTAAAGACAATTAATAGTGGTTCAAAAAACAGTTTCTGTATGTCTAATTTAGACTGTATGAATGAACACGATGAACTGAAGTTTGTTTTAACTGATTATGAAGATTATAATTGGAGTAATAGCTTCATTTTTGAGAATGAGCTCTTTGATAGGAATATCATCTTCTCACCTGTCTTTGGCAAAATAGATCCAGATGTACTAGCTTCTTGGATAGTGGAAGATAGATTAAATGTAAGATTTCAATTACAAATCCATAAATATATCTGGGACCCTAATAAGAAAGGTGTCTAGAAAATACTAGATAAGAATAAAAAATATTTATAATTAAAAAGGGTTGCTAATTTTAGCAACCCTCAATTATTTATTTAACTAACTTAGTCAATTTCTATAACTACATGTTTATCTTTTCTAAACTGTTCATGATCCTTAACTTTAAGAACAGTAATATCTTTGCTAACTTCAACTAATTCATATGCAGATTTGTGTTGTTTGGTATGAATAGTAATATCATCAATATTAGCCTTAATCTCTATTTCATCATTTTTTGCTAGATTTTTAGGAGTGAATTGTTCATTGTTAAAATCATTGTTTACTGTTTCTATCGACCCAATAAGTCCCCACAAAACTCCACCTTCTTTAGATGTGATTCCTTGTTCTCTTAATTCATCCTTTGAACCTATGATATAAAAAATAGTATTAATTTCTTCCTCTTGCTGAGCAATAATTGACTCATTTTTAGCAATTGATTTTTCTAGATTCGAGATTAGTACATCAGTTGCATCTAACTCAGCTTGGATCCTATCAATTTGAGCTTGAATTTTTTCTTTGTCTGCATTAGAAGAGTTTAAATCTTTCTTTAATGAATTAATTTCTGCGTAGAGTTTGCCTCTTTCAGCTCTTAAGCTGTTAAGTTCTTTTTTATTTTTCTCAAAAGTTTTTAAAGATTGATTAATTATATAATCTGGATCAAGTTCAACATTGTTTGTTGCTACTTGATTTGATGCGTTAATATCAGCAAGTTCATTAAGCTGGTCAATCAATTGTCTGTTTTTTTCATCTTTTTGTTGTAAATCAGCAATAGTTTGAACCATATTTTGTTTTTCTTCAAACAAAAGATTATAGTTACTTTCTAATTCAGAAATTTTCTCTTCATAATTTTTAACAATAGCATCGTGCTCTCCTAATTTACTTTGAGAGGATACTAAAAATCCCGCCAATACAGCAGAAACAACAATTAATATAATTAATATGATGTTTGTAGCTTTCATTTGTGTCTCCTTTGGTTAAACATAATATTCTTATTATAATATAATATTATCTGTGTTGATGTCAAGAAATAATTTGACATTTTTAGAAGTTCCAAATATGTAAATATTGAGGAGTAATTATGAAATATAGATATTTAAAAGAATGGGGTTGTGAAAGTTTAATTAACTTAGAAGTTAAAAGCTTACAAAAGTATCAGGATCAATACTTGATTACTTTTTTTAAAACTAAATCTAACTTACAAATCTCACTCAATCAAGGCAATTCATTTATGTTTAGAACTGAAAGGGAATTACTTCCTTGGGAAGAGAGTAAAAATCTAAAGTTGTTTAATCAGATTATGAATAAATCAATCATCAAATCTATTAAACTTGCAGCAACCGATAGAATATATTTTGTTGAATTGGAAAAAACTGATATCTATAATGAAACTAAAAGCTTTGTCTTGGTTTGCGAATTTGCAGCTAATTTTGAAAATCTTATCATCTGTGAAAATATCAATAACGAACTCATTATTATTGAATCACTTAAGAAGTTTAGTTTTGCAGAAAATAGTCAAAGACAGATTATTCCTAAAATGACTTGGCAACCACCTTCCACCAGCTTCACTCCCCATACCGCCAAAGTTGAGTTCCCTGTTGATGTTGTTAATGGTAAAATCCAAGAAGGTCTTGAATCAGGTTTCGATAATCTAAATGATCTTTTTGAAAAAATCTATTATGAAACAATTATTACAAAAAAGATGCTAGGTTTAAAGAATAGTCTCCTAAGTAACTTGAACAGTAAGTTAACTAAGGCTACTAAAAAGATAATGAAACAAGAGTCCGAGCTGTTAACAGCTCAAGATGAAGAAAAATGGCTTCATTACGCAGAGTTGTTGAAGGCTTCATCTCATAAAATCAAGAAAGGAATGAATGAGATAAAGCTTCCAAATTATTACCAAGCTGATTTCCCCGAAATAGTGATTCCTCTGTTTGAAAATAAAAGTCCTTTAGAAAATAGTAACTTTTATTTTAAGAAGTATAAAAAAGCTAAAGTAGGACAAAAACTTATAGCTGAACAAATTACTAAGACTAAACAGGAAATTGAGACAATTAAAAGAGATATTGCTGATATACAAGCTGAAGAGAGTTATCTAGAATTAGTTGAACTCCTATCAACCCAAAAAACTAACAAAAGACAGATTGAAACTAAGGTGTATTTTAGAAGACTTAAAATTGATGATAACTGGGAAATATTTATTGGCCGATCATCAGCCGAGAATGATCTGCTTACTTGTAAAGTAGCTAAAGGACGAGATTGGTGGTTTCATACACGTGTTTTTCAAGGCACACATGTAGTGCTAAGAAACTATGCAAATAAACAACTTCCGGATAAATATCGTATTCTTTGTTCTCAATTGGCTGCTTACTACAGTAAAGCCAAAAAGTCTGAAAATGTTCCTGTTGATTATACCCAAATCAGGTTTGTACGTAAGCCACGTGGTTCCGCTCCTGGATATGTTACTTATAAGAATCAAAAAACAATCTATGTCAATCCTATTGACTATCGAGAGGCTATGAGAATACTGGGAATTAACCATGAATAAAAACAGAAATATTTCTTGTGAGGGGATTGTTCTTAGAGTAATAAAATATAAAAATCACCATGCAATTTTTCCTTTTATTACTCCTAATTATGGGGTGATTCAATGCTCTGTAAGAGGTTTAAATAATGTTAAAAGCAATTTAGCAGGAGCTATAAGTAACCTTAACTATCTAAACTTAGAGTTAACAAAACCTGGAAGTAGTGATATTTATAATGTTAAAAATGCCGACCTAATTAGTCCCTTAGCAAATGTTAACAACTTGGAATGTTTCAAGTATCAAAGTGCAGGGGGCGAGTTATTTACCAAAATAGACAGCTATTTAGAAGAAGATTATGCTGAACTATTTCGTCTTTTATTAAATTATCTCACCTTTTTGCCTACAATTAAAAAAAATCAAATAGCAATTTTTTGGCGATTTTTAATTCATTATTATTATATCTTAGGTATTCCTTTTAATCTCCAGGAGTGTTCTGAGTGCCATGAGAAACTTGTAGACTCTATCTACTACTCATTTGATAATCACTCTCTTGTTTGTCCTAATTGCGCATCAGTTCACAAAATTAAACAGATTACGGTCAATACTCAAAACTTGCTAAAACAATTACCCACTATTGGAAAAATAATCGAAGAAATTACTATTGATGAGCCTACAAAAAAGGAGATAAATGAAATATTGTTATCTCATTTATCTCACTCTTTAAATAAAGAATTCTATCTAAGAAGTATTCGCTTTTAATCCAAGTACTTAGCAAGCATCACATCTTCTATATTGCGTTTAGGAACATGATGAACATTTTCTTTATCTCTCCAATATTGAATTTTGTTATCAATAACAGGTTCGATAGTAACTTGCTCAATAGGTTTCCCTAAAGCAATACATAAAAGAATAGAATAATCTTCTTCAGGTATATCTAAAATATGGTTTAATAGTGGTTTATTAATTGATGCCACCAGACATCCACCCAATCCCATCTCTGTTGCTGATAATGTTATAGTTTGTGCAGCAATACCTGCATCAAAGTGCGCATACTTTTCAATTGTACTTTTAATCAGCATAATTATATATCCACTTGGGCGTTCTTCGGGAGTAGGTCCAGTCCAATCTGATAGGTAGCCTGCCCAGTTTAAACAACGGAAAATCTCATCATTCATTTTTTTACTATTAGATATTATATATCTTAAATTCTGTAAATTTGCAGCTGATGCTACCTTAGTTGCATTATTAATTAGAGTAGAAAGCTCTTCACACGTTATTTTTCTATTGTTATCGAATCTTCGGTAACTTCTATTACTTTCAATAATATCTTTTAGCTTCATTTTAACCTTTATTGAACTCAGATTATTTAATCTTCTTTGCTTCTAACGAAAGAGGGGAATCAAATAAATTTTGGATAGAATATTCATAGAATTTATAAGATCTTACTTGTCTAGAAGGTAATGTTTTACCTAAGCTGGTAACGTCATAATCATTTTTTATACTCAATTCTAATTGGATTGTTCCACCATCGATTAGTGTAGTAGGGTACCACCATAAATCGCCATTAAGAGTGAAGCCATCTTTATCCTTATTGAAAGCTTCATCTTTTGATTGATTAGATATAGTGTATTTAACCATTAAAGTAATCTCATCTTTAGCTAAGTCCTCATCGGTTAAAGTAATCTTCCAAATATTACCAAAGAACCTGATATTTTCTACAAAAGCATATTCTAAAGGTTGTTCAAAATTAGTCTCATTATATACTAGTATTCTCTCGATTTCTCTTGCTTCGTTATTGATGGTAAATGCTCTTAATTTAGTATCTTCATCGATAATAAAGCTAATTTCTTTTTTATTATCTAATTTCTTCTTATCAATTGTTATATATGACACTAATAATAAGTTACTCTCTTCTTCATCATACACAATCTGAATTTTCTGATTTTCGACAGGCAACCAATAAATTGTTTTTTCATAATTTTTTTCATTAATTTTCTGCAATGCAGTTTCTTTTCCTGATACTTTAGCACTACAGGCTAGAGTGAATATCAATACAATCATTAATAATATGTTTAGAAAAACTTTCATATAAATACTCCTTATTCTTTATAGTGTAATATTAAAGTGATTGCTTAGAGTTGTCAAGAAGATATTTTAATTTTATAAGTATCTCACTCCCTTGGTAGAAAATGCGTTTACTTTAAGGTCAGAGAATTCTTGATTCAGAAACTTTTTCACTGCAGCTGCTCCGATCATTGCACCGTTATCCATACAATATTGTAATTTAGGAACATATACTTTTGCGTGAATCTTGTGAGCTTCTGTTGACATCTTCTGGCGAAGTCCTTTATTAGCGGAAACTCCTCCTGCAATGATGATTTTGTTAATCTTTTCCTGTTTGGCATAATTAATAGTTTTTTTTACTAGAATTGTTACTATTGCTTTCTGGAGTGAAGCACAAATATTTTCTTTATTCTCAGTAATAAACTCTTTTGTTTGATTCTTAACATAAGTACCTACTGAAGTCTTTAATCCTGAAAAACTAAAATCGTAGTTATGCTTCTTGTTTAAGCCAAGTGGGAAATCATGAAAATTCTCATTTCCAAGTTGTGCTAATTTGTCTATTATTGGCCCACCTGGATAATCAAGTCCTAAAAGTTTGGCACTTTTATCAAAAGCTTCCCCAGCGGCATCATCCCTAGTCTTTCCTACAATCTTAAACTCTTGTTCAGAAATGAAATGAACCAATTCAGTATGTCCCCCTGAAACTACTAAAGCGAGATAGGGTGGTGATAAGTTTGGGTGTTCTATTAGGTTAGCAGCAATATGCCCCAACATGTGATTAACTGTTATTAAGGGAAGTTTCAGAGAGTATGCTAAACTTTTAGCAAAGGATAATCCAACCAATAGTGACCCAATCAATCCGGGGTTTACTGATACTGCAATTGCTGAAATATCCTTGAGTTCTAAGTTTGCTTCAGATAGTGCTATGTCTGTTATCTTCATAATAGCTCTTAAGTGTAGTCTGGATGCTATCTCTGGTACTACTCCACCGTAATCATTATGTTCTAATTGGGAAGAGATTAAGTTAGTGTAAACTTTATAATTAGTATCAATAACTGCAACAGAAGTATCATCACATGAAGTCTCAAAAGCAAGTATATAGTTATTTTTCAACGCTGTCATTCCTTTCAATGTTTAACTGTCTGATCTTCTTGTATAAAGTAGATCTCTCAATTTTAATATTTCTCGAAACTTCGCTCATTTTCCATTTATGTTGTTTAAGCTTTAAAGCTAAAAAGTTTCTTTCAAAGGTAACTACAGCTTCTTTGAAGTTATTAATATCATATAAATCGAGAATACACTCACTGCAATCTTTTTTACTTGTCAGTTTCCTAAAAACAGTCTTAACGGCTTTGTTGTCAATTATCTTATAATTCAAAGCAATATTTTTGCAGAAGTTTTTTAATTCTATAACATTACCTGGCCAGCTGTAAGTTTTCAAAACATCTTTGAGCTCATCAAATTTTAATTCGCATTCTAGGAAATATTGGTCACACATAGTTTCCATGAAGTATTTAAAAAGAATTATCAAGTCATTCCCTCTACTATTTAGGGAAGGAATAGTCAAATAGTTATCTTTCAAAATCTCTTTTAGTTTGCTATTGATACGTCTTTTTGCTTTTAGTCTACCCATTGAATAAGTAGTTGTAAAAAGGAAAACGGGAATGTTAGAAGATTCATTTGCTTTCTCAATATACTTGACTAAAATAAGCTGAATACCATTACTCAAGTTGGCTAATTCGTCAAAATGGATGATCCCAGAATCATTCTCTTCCATAAGTTCAGCTAATCTTCTTGATATTACTTCACTTTTGTCTAAATGACTATGTCTTGATTGATAATCAATTTCGTTAGATAGTTGACGACAATTTATCTTAATAAAGGGCATTCCGAAGCGTACTGAATTATTATAATAGTAGTTCACGGAAATATGTTTTCCTGTTCCTGGAGCACCGTAAATAATCAGAGATTGTTCTTTTGCCGTAGCCTTAATGATATCTTCTTTTAGATTTCTGATTCTCTTACACAAACCTAAAAATGGATGTTTACTTAGTATTTGTTTTTTTAGATTCTTATTGTAGTGTAAGAGGCTTTTTTTCTCAATTTCATTTTGAGAGTATTTTATTGCATTTTCAATGTTAACTATTAGATAGTTTAGATTGAAGGTCTCTCCCTTTTCAATAAAGGTAAAGACACCTAGCTTTCTGATTTCTTGTAGTACTGAAGGAGTAACTTCACTGGAAATAGCAATAATTTTTGCTTTAGTCTCATAGTCATATACTAATGCCCGGGTGATCTCAAGACCATTTAAAGTGCTGTAAGTAAGCATCATGTTGACTACTATAACTTCAGGCTGAAAGGTAGCATACTCTTCAAAAAGTTCATCGCTATCGAACACGATTCTTATATCATAACCATGCTTTTCTAAAACCATGTTATATTGTGCTGCAAGATATTTGTTGTCTTCAACTATTAAAACTTTATGTGCCACAATCATCCCCTCAAATATTAACTTTATTTGAATATTAAAAAGTGTAGTTTTTTGTCAACACTTTTTTAGAATGTGACGTTGTAATCGTGTTTTATAATCATATCATAAATTTAAAACCTATAATACTTTAAACTCATCTATAAAGAACTTCACACTTGATTTCTTTTTATTTTTTTTCTGCATTAAGTAGGAAAAGATAATGACATTTGAACTTATAGATATCTTGAAGAAAGACAATCAATATAGATCTTATGATAATCATAGTATTTTTGGTAAAGTTTAATAATCAACTCTTGATAAGTTATTGAGATAAGCTTAATCTTATCTGCTTTTACTTTTCTTTTTCTTTTTCTTTTTCTTTTTCTTTTTCTTTTACATATCTTGTTCCTTTAGAAAACAGATTAGTGCTTAGGACCAGAACATTTTTCATATATACCCGGTAACCATGAGCTGCCATAACTTGTTTAGTCATATGGCCAATCATCTGCTTTGCTCGTAGAAAAACTAATTTGTCAAGAGAATCAAACTCATCCTTGAACTTAATCAACAATTCTTCAGCTATACCCTCTACTGCAGGTCTTTTCAGCCGTGTTGCAGTCTCCATTCTAATAAAGGAATCGTGTTCATTCAAGAATCCCCAGAGCTTTTCTCCAAGTTCGGTTTCTGCTAGTTTCACAAATTTCCAAGCATCGTACTTCATATTTTCCTCCAAAATCTTGGTTATTGAGAAGGGGTGGGCAAGTAACCACCCCCTCTAGCACAATATATTATGCTTTGGAATATGTAGTTCCCTGAGTGAAGAAATCTGTAGTGGTAATCTGAACTCCACTCTTTTTTAATCTATAACCACGACCTTCCATTACCTGTCTCGTCATATGGCCAATCATCTGCTTTGCTTTATCTAAATCAACTTTATTGAGGAGAACAAAGTCTTTGTTGAATCTGAGTGATAATTCTTTTGCAATATATTCTACTGCTGGCTTATTATCACCTGTTGCTTTTTCCATGTTTTTAATAGTCGCATTTTCGTTCAAGAATTTCCATAATTCTTTACCAAATGTAGTTTCTGCTAAATGGACAAACAAGCCAATTGTTTGGTATACCATAGTTACTCCCTTTTTAGGTAGTGTTATCTTGGATAGAGTTATCTTATTGCTTCTATCAAGTGCTGGCACATTACCAGCTATTCAACGATTTTAATATAAGACATTTTGTGTTCAGTTTTTTCAGGAATTTCCGGATCTTACTAGCCATAAGATTAGCAATAAGTTGGGGAAGGTCTAAGGAATACACTTGATATGTTCTCCTATCAATCAATATAATGCGATATTGCACTGCAATAATATTATGTCAAACATTATTTTTATTTTTTGTAAATTTTTAAATATAAATGCTATTTTATCTGAGCTTAAATTTTATAAATTGTTATTATGTAAAATTTTTGGCTTTCACAGTATTTTATCTAACATTGGTTCACTCTCATTGGGGACGGGATTTCTTGCTCTAAGTGATTAACCAAACCTCAATCATTCCTTTTTTATTATCTAAGTTTCGAGAATATCTTCAAGTTTGAGAAAGTTTTTCATAATTATTCGGTTGAATAAAAAGCATTATTTCTTAAAAAAACCATCCTTAGTATGACTTATATAATGATAATCCACATCAAATTTGTGTTAATTTCTGGTAATTGTGTTGGTTTAGTAATTATGCATTTCCACCATAAGAGCATTGGGCTTTTTACTTTTGATGATATTGTGGATATAATTAGAGCATTCTTAAAAAAACTCCCAGATAACCTCAGAATTATCAATATCTCCACGGTACTTATCTAAGGTTGTTTCCCAGTAAAAGGGGTTTTTTGTCTTAATTTCTCCCAGTTATATGCGAATGTGGTTATTTGCATTCCCCGTTAAGTCTTGATTTAATTTAAATCTATTTCCAACAAGATTGGGGTATGGTCTTGTCTTAATCCTGAGTCTATCATTTCAGATTTGATAACTTTATCAGCTAGTCTATTACTTACTAGCCAATAGTCTATTCTCCAGCCAGAGTTATTAATTTTGCTTGTTTTAACCCTTTGTGCCCACCAAGAATAAACACCTTCAACTGGACCATGAAGATGTCTGAAAGTATCTGTAAACCCTCTGTTCAATAGATTGGTAAAGCCTTGACGTTCTTCAATAGTAAAACCTGCAGACCTAAGATTATTTTGTGGATTTGCTAAATCTATCTCTTTATGGGCTACATTATAGTCTCCAGTTGCCAAAACTGCTTTTTTTTTATCTAGACTTTCAAGATATTCCCCATATTTCTCATCCCATATTTGTCTCTCTTCTAATCTTTTTAGCCCATCTCCTGCATTAGGCGTATATACTTGAGTAATATAAAAATTTTCAAAATCTAAAGTAATAATTCTTCCTTCAAAATCCATAGTATCAGGAGCCTGAATCATAGGATAGGACACTTGAGGAGAGTACATGTCTTTGTAGAGAAACATGGTCCCCGCATAGCCTTTTTTGGCTGGTTCTTGAGAAGATCTCCAGACATAAGAGTAGCCTTTAAAATACTCTTCTAGTTGGTCTATATGTTTTTTACTTAGACCTTTGGCAGGTAGTTTAGTTTCTTGCAAAGCAATTACATCTGCATCATAGTCAATAATGGTTTTAATTACTTCCCTTGATAAAAGGGCCCTATTTGAATCACTTGTTAAAGCTGCGTTTAATGAATCAATATTCCATGAAATAAGTCTCAAAGCTTCCTCCATATTTTAGTTAGTTTAGTTTAGAAAAAGAGGTTAATTACGTCAAGAAGATTTGTTGTATAAGATTTATTTTCACCACTAAAAACAGTTTCAACAGAAAAAAGTAATATAATAAGTCTTCTAACCTGCACTACTTTCGACATTCATATGTTGATACAGATTTTGCATACTTCTCGATAAAGGCTACTATCTCTGGTTCATATTTACTTTTAATTAGAAAATACCAAACGCAAAAATCGAATCAGTACTTTTCTCAGGAAAAGATTATACCTTTTGTCTCTTGACAAAATATAACATCTTATTAAAACATTAGTTAAGATATACGCAATTCAATAATCTGAAGGAAACAAAATGCAAAAAAGTGAAACAAATCTTAAGAGCCCAGCTAAAAGACATCAACCTCGCGGACTTGATATCATCTATGAAGATAAGGATATTCTGGTTGTAGATAAAGCGTGTGGACTTTTAACAGTTAGTACAGAGAGAGTCAGAAATAACACTGCTTATTATCGTTTAAATTCGTATGTGAGAAAAGGGAATCAGAAATCAAGGAAGCAAGTTTTTATTGTCCATCGTTTGGATAGAGATACGTCTGGTCTCATAATCTTCGCAAAAAGTGAAGAGGCTAAGCGTTTTCTACAAGATGAGTGGAATGAATTTGATAAAATATACTATGCTGTTCTAGTGGGAACACTACCTGAAAAGGAAGGTGTAATTACATCATATCTTACAGAGAATAGAGCTCACAGGGTCTATTCTGTTATTGATCCTGCAAAGGGCAAGTTTGCTAAAACTGGATTTAAAGTTTTGAAAGAATCCCTTAAGTATAGTCTGCTTGAAATAGTTCTATTCACAGGGAAGAAAAATCAAATCAGGGTTCATTTTGCAGAAAATGGTTTTCCTGTAGCTGGAGATAGAATTTATGGTGAAAAAGATGCTAGTGTTAAAAGGTTGATGCTTCATTCAGGTTCTTTAACTATAGTACATCCATTCACAAAAAAGAAAATGACTTTTGAGACTGGGATCCCTGTTAATTTTAATTCACTAGTAAATAGATAAATAGGATAAAATGCGGTTCAGATTGGTTATAACTAAGTTATTAAGCCTTTAGAAATTAGAATTGTTTTTTTTATTAAAAAAAAAAATTGACAGTTTAACTAAATGGATTATGTTCTTAATTAAGAGATATTTGAGAATTTATACAACATTATGAGAGAGATTAATCTTAAACTTAAGGAAATACTTGGGGGTAATATGAAAAAAGTTTATTTTATGTTATTTTTACTTTGCTTAATGGTAATCAGCATTTCAGCTGTTGAATATGCGGAGATGTATATTGTAGATAGTACCACGGATTTGATAGACACTACTTGGACAACTGAGATTTGGAGGCAGGTTGAAGGCTTTCAGGAGGGATATCTTCGACTAATTGGGATACCAACACAACTAACCAACTTACAAAAAATTTCACCGATGTCGATAACAATGGGAATGGTAAGTATATTGTTCGCTATTCAGTCTCATTCCAAGGATCAGTAGGTGATTGGATGTTAGGAATTTCAGTTGATGGGGCTGCTCCTATTCATACTGTTACTCGTAGAATTGGTGATGATACTGATGATGATGTAGGAAATGCTTCAGGTAGTGGAATCATTACTTTAGGTGCAGAATCTTCACAGGACCTTAAACTTTATGTAAAAA
>Ga0265294_10002762_pt1 | contig 22820 bp, 12 predicted proteins | sample MunlanPumphouse3_FD_192504 | JGI IMG/M metagenome (GOLD analysis project Ga0265294, IMG submission 192504) | Groundwater microbial communities from a municipal landfill in Southern Ontario, Canada - Pumphouse #3 | ecosystem: Environmental > Aquatic > Deep subsurface > Groundwater | place... | reverse complement strand
AGAAATAGAGGTCAGCCCAGTGCAACCCTGAAATGCACCATTCTCAATAGAAATTACGCTATTAGGTATTGTGATAGAGGTTAATCCTGTGCAACCCAAAAAGGCACTGCTCCCAATTGAAGTCACATTACTAGGTAGAGAAATAGAGGTCAGCCCAGTGCAACCCTGAAATGCACTATTCTCAATAGAAATTACGCTATTAGGTATTGTGATAGAGGTTAATCCTGTGCAACCCAAAAAGGCACTACTCCCAATTGAAGTCACATTACTAGGTATAGAAATAGAGGTCAGCCCAGTACAACCCTGAAATGCACCATCCACAATATAGGTCATATTACTAGGTATAGAAATAGAGGTCAATCCCGAGCAACCAGAAAATGCATGATATCCAATAGAGGTTACACTATTTGGTATTGTAATTGAAGTCAAACCTGCGCAACCAGAAAATGCCTGATTTCCAATAGAGGTTACGCTATTAGGTATTGTGATAGATGTTAATCCAGAACAACCATAAAATACAATTTCCCCCAAAGAGGTCACATTACTAGGTATAGAAATGGAGGTCAATCCTGTGCAACCAGAAAATGCACCTTCCCCAATTTTGCTCACACTACTAGGTATAGAAATAGAAGTTAATCCTGTACAACCATAAAATGCAGCATTCCCAATTGAGGTTACATTACTAGGTATAGAAATAGAGGTCAATCCTGTGCAACCAAAAAAGGCACTACTCCCAATTGAGATCACATTACTAGGTATAGAAATAGAAGTCAATCCTGTACAACCACAAAATGCAGTATTCCCGATTGAGGCCACATTACTAGGTATAGAAATAGAGGTCAATCCAGTGCAACCAAAAAAGGCACTACTCCCAATTGAGATCACATTACTAGGTATAGAAATAGAGATCAATCCTGTGCAACCAGAAAAGGCAGCATTCCCAAGAAATGAAACATTATAAGACACCCCTGAATATACGACCATCGATGGTATCACAATAGTCCCTGTATATGTTCCACCTGCTGTGACTTCAACATTACTACCCGTTTTAATAGTGTATTTAATGCCGTTCAATGTAAATGTTGTTTGTGCATTAACACTTATCAGCATTAATAGCAAAACCATTGTTGCATAAATTCTTTTCATAGTTTAATTTTTAGTAGGTGTATATATTTAAATTTCCAATAATGTGCAGTAAATCAATTAATAATCTAAAAGAAATTCATTATAGTAATGATCTTTCGGATTGAAATATGCAGTAATTGAAGTTTCCGCCCCTAGCAAAAAAGCTATATTACTTACAATTTTGTAATGTATTAATACCAGCCTTGTCAACAATCATATATGATTGTAATCGTGCAAATTTAATAATATTCCTTTGTTGTCGATCATACATGATAGTATATTTATGACAAAAGAGGAATTAGTAAAAAGAATCGGTTTAAATATTCGAGTAATTAGAGAAAGCAAAGGATTAAGCATTCAGGGTTTAGCTGATATGCTTAATATTGAATATAATAATCTAATAAGGATCGAAAAAGGCAGAACAAATTTTACCATTGGAACACTTTATTATATATCTAAAGCATTGAATGTTAATATCATTGATTTGATTAAAGAAAAGGATTAATCATTTGAAAATAATATTTGATCTTTGATATACCCAACTTTAAAATTGCCTTTCTTTTTGGATAGCAGCTTCTCACTATTGCAAAACTGGTATACTTCTGAAGTATCTGGGTGAATCCCAGTCAAGACCTCTTTCATTATGACCTTGCGAATAATGTTGTCAATTTCTCCACCAGAAAAAGAAAAATCCTTTGCCAATTGCATCGCAAAATTCTCTTCAACTCCGTTCAACTTATTTAGCCAAATTTTGGATTTGACTTCAATTGATGGACTTTCAAAGCGGATCTTAAACAAAAAACGTCTTTCAAATGCCGCATCCAGGCTACTTTGAAGATTTGTAGTTGCGATCATTATGCCACCGAATCTTTCAAGTTCTTCCAGGAGAATGTTCTGTATCGTATTTTCCGTCTGACTGACGTTTGATTGACTCAATTCATGTCTTTTACCAAGAACTGCATCTGCTTCGTTGAAAAGCAAGATCGGTTTTAAATTACATTGTTTACAGGCTTTCTCATAATCAAAAAAAACCTTTTTGATAAGCTTTTCCGATTCGCCAAACCACATGCTCTTAGTCTGGCTTATATCAACTTTGAAAATATCCCTCCCTGTTTGCTTTGCGATCTGAAATACCGATTCCGTTTTGCCAGTCCCAGGATCTCCGTAAAAAATAGCAGCAACACCCTGAGATAGCCCCATGGAAGTCATTCGATTCTGGAGTTCAACAAACTTTTCATTCATAAGACTCTCAGTAAGAAAGTCAATTTCTTTTAATAGGTCGAGGTCATAGAACATTTGCTTTGAGGTGATTTTCTCATTCAAAATGATGTTCTTCGCCTTCTTGGTACTCAGAAATAAGCTGGCATCCTCCTGCAAGAAATACTCGATGGTTCTATTGGTAAGAACAAGGTTGAAGTCGTTGGCCATTCGTCCACTCACTAAATCAATATACTCCAGAGAGATCAAAGGATTCGTCTTATCAATGAGTTGGCATATCCTTAACCGTTTTTCTCTTGGATTCTCATATATGTCGTTCATCGTTAGTTCCATGGCCGTAAAGGGTGCTCCAAAGGTGACGTGATCATTCATCATCTCATAAAGCAATGTTCTGTCATCAAGCTCTAGCTTGCATTTGATTTGGATAATTGGTGAAAGATGGTCATTTTTATTTTCCAGATCCTCAACCATGGAGAAAAGCTCATAAGTATTTAAAGAATCGTATTTCCTTTTCTGGATTAATTCAGATACGGATTTGAAGAATCCATAGATGTCCAATGGCTGTTGACCTTTGATTTGGATTCTCTGATTCGCATAGATTTGATCAGATACCTCAGATGCAATTGTAAAACCAGATCTTTCATGCTGAAGTCTTTTTGAAATACGGGTCTGTTCTTCCTCCGTTTCAATTAGTCCCAGTTCCAAAAGCCTATCAAGATCATTTCTGTAATTTACAGAATCAATGAAGCTTACGCCTAGGAATTTGATGATATCTCTTACATCAACATTATACATCTTGGCTTGCAAAGCGAAGATTATTGAAAAAAGTAACGCTTGTTCATTGGTTACACCTAGATAATTGGCAAGAATACCATTGGGTAATATGATTTCATCTATGACTCTTCTTTCCATCTTTGAGTTTTCAAGGTGTTTTGCAATCCTTACTATTGCTTCAACGACATTAAAAGGGGCTTTTTCAACCAATTCAGTTTCCATTATTTTGTGTTTTGATGCCAATTATGCGTGAGCTATACATGCTGTATTAATCTTGCGTAGTGTATTCACTGATTTTCCTGTGATTCTGCTTACATTTCTCAGACTTATACCTTTTTTAAGGAGCTTGATCTCTTCCATATATTCAGTCTTTAACATATCATCCGTTTTTCTGTAGCCTTCTTTCCGCCCAACCTTACCTCCATTCTTGCGGAAATTTTCATAACCCGATTCCATACGTTGACGAATCGTTGTTCTTTCCATTCGGGCTACCTCCAATAGGATAGTGCATAAGAATTGGGCCATAGGATTGATATTCCCTTTCGCATCAAGTGTTTCAATGTTGTAGTTTTTAACAAACAGGCAGATTTTGTTTTCATTTAGCATCTCAATGACTTTCAATGCCTCCAATGTGTTTCTGCCCAACCGACTGATTTCAAGAACCAATACCTTATCAACCTGGTTGGACTTTACATACTCAATCATTTCCAGAATTTCAGGACGGTCTTCGTTCTTCTTTGCACCTGAAACCTTATTTGAAAATACCTTAACGACTTCCAGATTGTGACTATCAGCATATTCAGATAGCTCCTTAATCTGCCTGTCATATTCTTGCATTATGGTAGAAACTCTTGCCAGTATGATTGCCTTCATAATTGATATATATGTTAATTATTACACTGTAAATATACGTCAAAAATCAATAATATACAAATTAAATTGATTTAAAAATCAATATATCATTATAATATTTGACATAAGATTCATTTTCATTATCTTGCGCCAGAAATAATCAATCAAATAATTGATCTACAAAATGGAAGACAATCCAAAGTTACGTGTAAAGGAAATCTGCAAAGAACGGGGCTGTACCTTGAAACAACTTGCAGAAAAAATGGGTGTAGCACCTGAGACATTGACGAGAGCGATTTCAGATAATGCAAATCCGACATTATCTACATTAAAAAATATTGCGAATGCACTTGAGATGGAAATTGGGGAATTATTCGCTTCTTCCAAAACAGCCAATCAAATAAGTGGACACATTGAAGTAAATAGTGAAGTTTTTTCAATAAAAAGCTTTAACGATTTTGAACGACTTTATGAAAGGCTTCAAAAAGCAGAATAATACTATTGTTAAAACAAAAGAACGAGCAGCCTTTAATATTGTATTTTGACTACAAATAAACAGGTTAAGAATCAGGTTGATTCTTATCACTGCACTCTTGATGCTATTTTTACTTTACTTCCGATGCCAAATTCACAGTATTTCTCGATACTGGTTACAAAAGTTTTAATTGTGCACATTGCGCTCACAAAACTTATAGAGATGTCAATTGATTGTGAATGGGAAAAAATCTGCTGGCTTTGCAAATTTCTGCAATATAAAGATCAAGAATAACATTTAATGTGGTTACAAACTTTTTAATATTAATAGATTGTTTGCAAAAAATAATTGTATTTTTGACTATTGACAATTTAATAATACAAATACACTGAAGTTGATAAATAAGGTTGATGTTTTTTGTTTATTAATAAGCATTCTATTTATTGTTGATTTTTGGATACTTTTAGAAAAAGTTCTGCAAGCTTAAATATAATCCGCAAAAAGCATTGGAAGCGAATATTTGAATTAGTGAATATTAGCGGAGTTGTCGAAAACCGAATAGAGTAGACAAAATCAAAAAATCTTGATATATGAAAAACTATCAATGCAAAAAATGTGCTACCGCTCTGCAAAGTGATAGAACGCCAAGCTCCTTTAATTGCCCTTCTGGAGGCTCCCACCAATGGAATGATTTGGGCGAAGTTGGGACAAATAATTATCAATGAAAGAAATGTGCTTTACTTCTAAAGTCAAAAAATACACCCTCTTCATTTAATTACCCAAGTGGTGGTTCACATCAATGGACTAAATTATAGAATTGGAAACCATTTTAGATTTTGGAGTGGAAGCTATTTATTATAGCTTCTTCTCCTTTTTTATTATAATAATAGATATTTTGCAAAACACATATGGAAACTATCATCAATTGTATAACTATCGACAGAGAAATAGCAAGAAAAAGAGCTGAAGATGAATCGAAACGTTTTGATCTGAAACAGCATGCTGATAAATTGATTCAAAGATTTGAAAAGCTTAATGAAAGTCATGCGAAAAGAGCAATCTGGGAACTTTTTCAGAATGCAATTGATCTATCTGAAGATTGTGATATTATTATAGAGTACAATGAGGACAGTTTAATCTTTAAACATAATGGGAAGCCATTTACAACAGAAACACTAAGTTGTTTAATTAAGCAAGTAAGTTCGAAAAATGTTTTAAGTAATGAGGATGAAGTAGGACAATATGGAACTGGCTTTATATCAACGCATTCATTTGGAAAAAAAATATTGGTTTCAGGGTCATTAAAAGAAGGAGACTTTTATATCCCATTTAAGAACTTTGAAATAGATAGAATTGCAGATAAAGCTGATCCTGAATTGATTGAAAAATTAATAATACAGCAAGAATATGTCTACGATTTAGTTAATAATGGTGATCTTAAAGTAGAACGTGAACAATACACTTCATTTGCATATCAAACCACTAGTCAACTCGAAAAGCAAAATGCTAAAATTGCTATGGAAAGTTTAAATGTAATTCTTCCATATGTAATGATGATAAATAAGAAACTGAAGCAAGTTACCGTTTATGAAAAAAGTGGTTTTGAAACTATATATAGTAAAGGAGACATATCACTTTTTGATGATATTACAGTAACAACTATTAGGATAAACCATTCCTCCAAAAGGATTTTCTCAATAGTTTCAGATGACAGTGATTTAATCATAATTCTTCCACTTTCTGACCAAAATCAATCGATTTTATTTGAAGAATCACTTTCGAAACTATTTTTATTTTATCCACTTATAGGTACAGAAAACTTTGGATTTAATTATTTAGTTCATTCTAAAAGATTTGCTCCAACGGAACCAAGGGACGGGATCCACCTTAAAAGTAAAAATGAGCAACTTCAAGAAAAGGAATTTAATAATAGAGCGATTATGGAGTTAGCTTCAGAAATGATTTTTAAATTCGTTGAGAAATATGCATTAAATATTCAAAATCCAATATACTTAGCATATATCAATTTTAATAACAGTTCTACAAATATTCTTTTAGCAGAATATTTTAAAGAATTTAAAAATAGGTGGGTCGAGAGATTTAATAAGATTCCACTTGTTGAAACTAATATAGGTAGACTTAAAGTAAACGAAACAAGATTTCTAGCCAAAGAACTATTAATTGAAAAGGACTACTTTGATTCAATTTATTCTATCTCTGAGCTCTTTTGGGACAACATTCCTAAAAAAGAAGTCGCCATAAATTGGACAGAAAATGTGTCGAATTGGGAAGATGATAACACGTCATTTATTAAAATTTTAGATATTGTTTTGGAGATACAGAAAGTTGCGAATCTTGATTATTTTTCAAATCAGAAACATCTAAAGCAATTTTATGAGTATATCATTAAGTATTCAAATTGCGAATTATTTAACCAATATAAAATTCTGCCTAATATTAAAAATGAATTTCGGTTTCAATCTCAATTAAACTCATTCTTAAATATTGATAATATCTTAATTAAGATTGCCGATGAGATTATTCCTGACATTCCCAAGCGGTTTATAAAGCCAGATTTTGATTTTAATCTTGGATTTGAACCTTATGATAGAAAAATGTTCTCTAGAGATATTAATTCAAAGATTACTGAGTTAAATAAATCAATTAATGAAGAAACTCTTTTATCGCCAAAGATTCTAAATGCGTTACTGGAGTATTGTAAAATATTTCCATCACTTGATAACACTGGAACAAGAGGACAGTTGATCAAATTAATGTCCAATTATTACAATGTAGATTCAACCTTTGTAAATCTACCCTCAATAATTAATCAAGAAATAGACTGGTTACAACCATTAAAATGTCTACTTCGAAGTTTCATTTGGGATCTCAATTTAAAAGATCAAATATGGATCGATGAGCATAAGAGCTTTCTATATAATGTACTTTCCACGATATATAACTATTACGAATTTGATGATATAGTTCAAACACTTCCAATTTATCCAAATCAACTTTTTAAATTGTGTAAGCAAAATGAGCTTAAAATTGATGGTGATATTCCAGATGAACTAAAAGATTTATATGATACGATAATTCAACCTACTAAACCAATAAGAAATAATTTATTGCTTGATGGGTTATCGAATTTACTAAAGAATGGCGAAACTAAGTTCCCCAAGAATATTGGTGATGATATCGATAAAGCATTTCAAGACGCAATGTCTTATTCGGAGATTAATCAACATCCTCATAAAAAACATATACTTTGGATTATTAAAAAGATTTCAGATGACAATAAATGGTCCAAGTATTTCCCATCAATCGAAGATAAAAAGGCAATTATAATGATGGCTAGGATCTCAGATACCGAAAGCAAAAATGACCTTTTCTCAATAATTGGACTCGATAAAAATAAAATTGCATTATTGGGTGAACTTTCAAAGGATGTCGATTTAGAACGAATAATTGTTTTAGGCAAAATTGCAATAGAAGAAGAAAAAAGAAATAAAGCGGATTTTCAATTTAAGTATGAAATTGGTACACTAATTGAAAATTTAATTAGGGAAAAAATTGGGGCTGACTTAACTAGCCTTCAGATTCTTGTTCGAGATGAACAAGGTGGTCAAGATATCGTTGTTGAGTATGACAACTCAATAGTATATTATATTGAAGTTAAATCTCGATGGGACAGTCGATCCTCTATTACAATGAGCCCTCTTCAAATGAGAAATGCAGTAATAAATAAAGATAAATATTCATTATGTTGTGTAGATATGACAGATTATAAAAACGGGGAAGATGATAGATATAATGTAACTGATATAAATGAAATAATTAATCGTATTAATGTTCTGAATGATATTGGCGTTAGAATTGAGCCACTTTTAGATGGCATACTTGCTGTTAAAGACTTTGAAAATGAAATATCATTAGATGGAGATTACCGTGGGAGAATTCCACAATCTATTGTAAAAATGGGGACATCCTTAGAGCACTTTGTAAATTCTTTAATTGATATGATTGGAGCAAAGTGATTCTCAATTGGAGGGACCTTTAGAACTGACTTATTTCATGGTAAATTTAATAAACGTGAATCTTTTTAATGAACGACAATGGCAAGAGCAATAAAGGATAAATTTATAGATGAACTAATATCTGGAACGTTAAAACCAATCCTAGAATATATTCAATTGGATGACACGCTAAATCTGGAGCTTAGAGGTAAAAATGTAACAGTATATTATAGAGGTGGAGCACTATTTACAATAAAGCAAGACTCATATAATCTACATGGATTATCAGCAAAATATCATAAAGGATTTCCTTTTATAGAACCAAATATTGGTAATATTGAAGATTACATACCAAAAGCAAAGCATCTTGTTAATATCTATATAAATACAGTAAAGAATCAATTAGGAGAGAAGGATATTCAGCAACAAATTGCACGAGAAAACAACTATTCACCAAATTCACTAGATACAGATTATTTTGTTATTGATACAGAATATCAGGATATGGGACGATTTGACATTGTTGCTCTGAGATGGGATTCTAAGGGAAGCATTCGAAAGTTGCCCAAATCTTTCCTTCCAACAATTACAATTTTCGAAGTTAAACAAGGCTATAATTCCCTACCAGGTAAAAGTGGAATGATATCTCACATAATTGATTTTAATAAGTTCCTATCAACAAGTGATATCGACTCGTTTAAAAGTGATATGATTAGTGTTTTTAATCAGAAGCGTAAATTGGGATTAATTAAGGGTATGAACAAATACAAAGAAGTAGTAGCTGTTGCCCCAAATATTAATTTCGTATTTCTTTTAGCTAATTATAAACATAACAGCAGCCAACTTATGAATGCATTGGATAGTATAGAGGATTGTCTTTTTGTCTATGCTAATTCTATGGGATATGGACTTTTTGAACGAAACATTATTAATAAAAGCAGATTCCTGGAGATGTTCCAATGAAAATAATCATTCATAGAGGCATTAATCAAATTGGTGGGTGTATCACCGAAATTTCCACAGAAAGAACACGTATTTTGATTGATTTAGGGCAGAATCTTCCAAATGGGGAAGGTATTATACAAGATTACTTGGCCAATAATGAATCTATTGAAAAACTCACCAAAGGAATTGACGCTATCTTCTATACCCACTATCATGGAGACCATTTAGGGCTTTTTCATCTAGTTCCTGATATTATTCCTCAGTATATTGGTAAAGTTTCAAAAAGAGTTGCAATATGCAGACATCAAAGGCTTAGCTATATAAAAGGTCGTGAAGAATTATCTGCAATTGAAATTTCCAAAATGGAACGAATGATTTCCCTAGAAGCAAAACAGATAATCAAAATTGGAGACATTCAGGTAACACCATATTTTGTCAGTCATTCTGCATATGATGCCTTTATGTTTCTAATAGTAGCAGATGGTAAACGGATATTACATACTGGTGACTTTCGTGATCATGGTTATATTGGCAAGGGATTGTTGAATACCATTAGATATCATATCAACGTGCAGGGCAGAGTTGATTTTCTTATTACCGAAGGAACGATGCTTTCACGTTTGAACGAAAAAGTAAAGCATGAAAATGATTTAAAGAAAGATGTTAGTCAAATAATGAAACAATACAAAAACGTGTTTGTAATGTGTTCTTCGACCGACATGGAACGATTGGCTACGTTTCATGCAGCAAATAAAAATAAGTACAGAAGGCCTTTTGTCTGCGATGATTTTCAGAAGAGTGTATTAAATATTTTCACGGAAACGGTAGGTAAAGAGAGCTCACTCTTTGATTTTGGTGACTCCTATTCTTTTCGAATAGATAACACCAAGCTCTTGAGCTGGATGAATGATAAAGGATTCTGCATGTTGGTTCGTGCTACTGACAAGTTCAACGATTATCTATCATTCTTAGATCTTCAACTTGATAAAAGCGAGACTGTACTAATCTACTCGATGTGGAAGGAATACATTAATCCAGATAGCAAACATGCAGTAAAACGTTATTTGGATTTTGTTGAACGATTCCCTAAAGTAGAGAAAATACATACTAGTGGTCACGCTTCAGCAGACTGCCTGGCAGAGGTTTGTAACATTGTTAATCCAACAATTGCCATAATTCCAATTCATAGTGAACATTCAGAAGATTATAGAATGCTTTCAATATTAGAGGAGCTGAAGTCAAAAATTATAACAAGTACTGTAACAATTAATAATGTGACAGTTGAAATTCCCAATAGACAAAAGAACTAAACAAGATTCAATAATCGTCTGAATTTCTACATGATTGATCCTGATTACAATACCTCCATCTCACCAAAGCAATACGTGTTTGAAATTCTTGTCACCATCCATGCTGACTTATAATCATATTTTTTTTGATTTAAAGGCTACGCAGAAAGGTGTGTCAGGATACTGTATTCAAATGATTATATACAAAACCCTGAATAGACTCTCAATTTAAATTCCGAAAGAATCCAAAATATTCATTAACAAGAATTTGCCTATCCAAACCAAGGTTTCTCTGTTCGCAAGAAGTTTCAGACACAAGACAACAAGAAAAACATGCTGCTAAATTCATCTGGGGATCGGATTCCCAGCATAATGGATCAGAAGAACAGTTTTTCGCTCTTTCCATGGCTTGAAAAATAATGTTCTCAATTAATTGAGGCTGGCCTTGCCAGACTAATCCACCCATACTTCCCTCTGAACCTTCAGCTGTATAAATTAAGACTCCGTTCATTCTATCAGAAAAATATAATCTTTCTTTTAAACTAGCGGTAGGATAACCACATGAAAATTCTAGTTCTCGCATTAATATATGAGAAAAAGTGTGCAAAAGATAAAATTTTGCAAATCCATATTGCTGCATTTCGTTATATAGTGATTGACCTAGTTCTCCTGGTTGAATATTTCCATATCTACTTTTGAAAGTGGTCTCGTTTGAATTATACCATACTTCAATCTCATCAGCATTTAGTTCAAAGAAAAGTCCTTCACCAAAAACTTGATTTGCTGGTAACGCAAACACCTCATCTGGATTAGATGAAAATATCGTTTGCCCTTTCTTTTTAGAAATCTTACCATCTATATCCTTTTGCAATTCGGGCATTTTAACTCTACTAAAACTAAGTTGAGTCGATGTTACCGAAAGCGATGCCACTTGTTGTATTTTGGAAAAGAACTTCTTGATTGAATTTGGCAAATTTATATCATTGAAAATTAGATTTTCCTCATTCTTCGGTGACCGAGACATACTACTAAATACGCAATATTCTTCAAACCTATATTGCTCGTATGGATTACAAATGCTTTCCTTTTTTTTTATGAACCGTTCTTTTATTAAGGTTGCTTCTTCATCAGAAATTAAATAGTCACTATCATCAGCTTTGTATATAATATCTAATGTCTTAACATATTTCTCTGGTGTTAAATCCGCATTTTTTTCAAGTTCTTTTGGATACCATTTAGTTTGCAACAATTCAAGAACTTTTTCTGCATTTCCAGTTAATGGGGCATTTGATAATAGATGTAAGGGTATGTATAAACTGCTAAAACTGTCAGCATAATAAACGCTATTACTTGTAACCAATGCAAATCGCATAATACTTCGTGTATGAGTAGAATTTTTGATACAGTAGCTGTCTTTTGTTCCTACACCATTCCATGGAGTTTCACCATTGCAATATGGTTTAATATTCATTATACCCTCTAAACTTGCATACTCACCACATTTTTTACATTTTAGAATACCCCAACTTTCAGATTGGTTTCGATTCTCAATCCATTGAATTTCATGCTTTCCTCCTTGAGAACAATCTTCACATTCATAACCAAATAGATCAAAACCTTCTTCGTTTGAAAGGTTTACTTTTTTAAGAAGAGCACAAAACAATTTATACCAAGGGATGTCCGATATGTGGCCATTTTCACATAAGAAAACCATAGGGACCTGGACTAATGGCGTATACTCATCTATCTTATGCTTTTTATCCTTGAAAATTCGACCATTTTTATCGTTTGCATCTCTAGGAGGAGCAAAATATTCTAATTTAGAATCTCCACAATTACGTTTCCAAAGAGATTTCCAATCCTCTATATTTCTTAAATATCCTCCTTTTCGACTATAGAACCAGCAGGGAAAATGTATTGCAGGTATTAAGAAATGTTCAGGTTGCAAAGGACTACCCATTCGTTCTTTATACTCAATGTTGATTGGATGATATTCAATATTTGGGTAATTATTCTCGTTTAAAGAAACATGAGGAACAGCAACTAAACATTTAAGGTTTGATATCTTTTCTTCATTCTTTAAGAATTCAACAAAACGAATATCTTCTACAATTTCAACACCGCTTTGTTTAGAGATTTTTAAATAATTTTTTCCGTCTTCAGGATTCTCTTTAATGTAAGTGTTTACCCTTTTTAGAAAAGGCCATTCTGAAACACTTTTTGGCATAACAAAATAACCCAGCTTTGTGGTAATTATTGAACCAACACCAGCTGTTGAGGACAATAATTTGTACTTCCCTACGCCATGATTGTATTGACTTCTTTTTCTTATGTCCATGTTTTATTAATTAATCATTTATTCTTATTATGGCCTCTGGTTCAACCGTTCTAAGGGATTGAGGTACTTTCCAGTTTTTGGCATTATCAGTGCTATCATAGGCATCTAGCGCAACAAATAGATCTTTATCACGTAGTTCTCTTCTCCGATTGTTATTAACATATTCTGCTTTTGAGTATACAAGACGCTCCGTTTCTGACAGTGAATCAATTTTTAATAACCATTCATCAAAAGACTGCTCAATAAATTGCTTTATATATTCTAATGCATCCTCATTAAGTAGGTTATTTTCAATTCCACTTAGTGTCTTTGTCCTCTTTTCTCTTTCTCTAAAATATTGTAATAGGTTTTTTTCTATATCTTGAGAAGCAGCTTTTGTCAATGATCCTGCGGCATCTCTGTTTGAGAGGTTATTGAATTTATGTCTGATGAGTGTTGCTAGATATAAAGGCATAAACCTATCGATTGCCTTATTTGAGAATGGGGTTATTGAAATAGGCTCTACATAACAATACATCTTTTCGTGGAATTCTCTAAATTTCTCAAAATGAGACAGATCTCTTGATCTGAAAGGATTATGCAATGTTATAACTAAACCTAAATTATCACGTGCTACTCGACTACTTGCTTGAATATATTCCGCAATATTTCTGGGCATCGAATTAATAATAATCGTATTAAATCTGCTTACATCTAAGCCAACTGATATCATATTTGTAGCTACTATAAAATCTGGGGGAAGTACACCTGCAACATATTGTCCATCAACATCTTTATAGGGTAATCTGGTGTTTGGATTCCATTTAGTTTTGACTTTTGATAATTGTTCTACAACTTCAGAACCACTTAGTCTTCCAGTCAATTCACATTTGCTATAAGAGATTTCATACGAGTAAAAGCACTCCAGCATATTGCTAGGACGTAGAACTCTTTTAAATAACCTTCGTGTGTATTTTACAAATTCTGTATAAAACTGAGCATCAGTTTTACCAACTTCTTTTAGACTATTAAAATATGATATTAATGAATAGTAATAATCAGCAGCTTTAATGAATGAGTCATCATTAATTTTAGTATTATTTATTTTCTCAAATAGAGCTCGGTGGACAAAAATTGCTGCTGCCAATCGCATTTGTGTTGTCATTTGAGTCCGTCCAGTAGGTAGAATTCCTAGATATTTTCTTTTGGAAACGAAATGGAATTTTTCATTTGGATTTACTCCAATTGGAGCTTCTCTTTTATAGAAGGCAAAAAATGAGTCATCATAATCAACTCCATTTTTAGGAAAAATATTTACATCTCTATCATATAAAGCACGAATCTGCAATGGTGTATTTCTTGTTGTTGCGGTTGAAGAAATTATCTTTGGGCGAATTTCTTGTTTAACACCATTAAATACTTCTGTTCTAGTACAAAGTTGATCAATTGCAGCTTCGAATAATCCAGCAGCAGAGCCTAAGGGCCCTAATAGAAGATGTAATTCGTCTTGAATTATCAGATCAGGAGTCAAGTTATGCAAATCAATGCCAGTGCCAAATAATCTTCTAGAATCTTGATTCTTTTTCCTCGGATCCGATGAAACGTTATGAGCTAATGCTGCAAATTTATCTACTGTTCCAAAAAGCAATGTCGGTGGATATTTATATATATATTCGTCACACAGCATTACAGGAATAAACAAACCAAATGAACATTTTTCGTTTTGGCATCTAAAAATAACTTCATTTCCCGAAGTTAGTTCTCCATCTTTTATAGCTCCATTAGGAATACAGGTTAACGGTTGCCCACACCATGGACAAGTAGTTAGAGGTATTCTTGACTCTTTATTTTGTAACCATTCATCACTCTCTTTTTTTAGGTCATCCTCAGAATTTGGCAATGAGTCCTTACCAACAAATAATCCAATACTAATAATTTCGGAACCAAGTTTATACACCTCCCAACTTCTTAAAACCTCCAATGCGAAAATTACTCGCATGGCTCTCTGGAACTGCTGCGTGGCCAAAAGTCTTAATGTATAACGCATTATTGCAGTTGTACCACCAGACACATAAGCCTCCTTTGTCCTTCTCCTGTAAATGATGGCAAAGGCAATAATTCCTAAATATGCCTCTGTTTTACCCCCACCTGTTGGAAACCAGACCAAATCCACAACTTCATTTCTTTTTTCCCAAAGGATATCATCAGCACGATGTATAATCCCATCTAAATTTAATAAAATGAAGGCTAATTGAAATGGGCGCCAGGTTGCAGGTTCTCCTTTTTGAAATATATCATCATCTAACTTATTGTAAAAGTCATAATCGAAACCTGAGTTGTTTTCCCTCGATTTCATATAAGCTTCATTTGAAAATTCTCCATGCCACATCTGCATAAACATGGCAGAATTCATAATTCTAAAACATTCCATAATCTGCTCATCTTTCAAAAATATCTCAGTGTTGGTTCTCATACGTTCATAATCCTCCAAACAGTTCTTAATATTTGATTGAGCAATTGTCGAGTGATTATGATTTAAAGATCCTATCCAGAGACCATATGTTTCGACAAACTCTAAAAGTTTGCTTCTTATGTCCTCGTTCTTGGCATCAGAGAATGTTGATAACCATTTAAATTGAAGACACTGAGTATCTCGCAAATATGGTCTGGGTTTTAACACATCTTTTTTTTCAATTTTAATCCACTCATTTTTGTTACTAGGATTAGCTTCAATATCGGGAGTTTCGCACGAAGGAATGAATTCTGTCCTAACAAAGGGTATATCTTCTGTCGTTTTACCCCAATCAGCTGAGCAAAAATGGCCTATAGCATAGTCCTCGATGCTACGATACAAATATTGGTTTATTGAATTTTCATTTGAAGGATCTAGTAACTCTGAAGTTCTTTTGTAAGGACTTAAATATTTGCTAATCACTCTTATTTCTATTCCAAAAAATGACAGTTGATTTACACCTTCAGTGACTATAGAAAAATAGTGTTTAGGGTCATTTTTAAATTTAGTAGAGGTGTTCTCTATTTGAATTTTTATAAATGTAGAGGTGTTACTTGTATTGCGTGTATCTTTTGTTAATTGAAGCCACACAGATAATGATGCTTTAGTAGAATCGTCAATGACGAATTCTACAACATTTTTGAGTGCAGGTTCAAGACTTGGCTTGTAAACTTTCTTGGATTTTTCTTTAGGTAGTTCAAAGGAAAAACCACTTAGTTCAATTTCTTTTTCAAAATGTTCGCATTTCCAAAATCCAAAACCTTTAGAATTGTAGATAGCCAAAACATCTTCAAAGTATGACAAAAAGGTTTCATACATTTCTACCTTCTGCAATCTACAAATGATAGATTTTTTTTCATCCTCAGAAAGATAATCATTATCAAGACTTACTTTTCGCAGATGAAAAAAAAGCCTTTCCTTATACGATTTAAGGTATCTATATTTTTTGTCTTTTATTTCGTTAAATATTGAGTCAACAATTCCATCATTCGATGTCGCTACTTCTTCTGCCTTTTGCAGATTTATGCTTTTGATTATAGCTAAATGATCACGATAGTTTTTTGAACTAAGACTATTGCTTGCAGACAAATACCCATCTTCATATTTGAAGGATTGTTTTATTCTGGCATCTAATAATGAAAAGAATAAATCAAATTTGTCATGATTATCTTCGATTCTAACATATATTTTTTCCCAATTAGCTTTGTCAATTTTTTTGTAATATCTACCAGAAATAATGATTTTTAAATCTTCTTTTTTTGAATTATTAAAATCTGGTGATAAACAACAAGATAGCCCAATTGAATTCGGAAACCGTTGGCTTAAAGAAAAGACATCATCGTCATCAGCAGGAGGTGTTATTAACCCACTGTCCTCTAAATCGGAATTACATATATCATTGTTTTCTTCATCCTCTTTATCTTGAAATTTTTCATTTTCAGTATGGTCGTCTAATGTATGAAGATCTGCTTCTTCTTTCTGAGGAAATAAGATACCAGTAGAATAAAGAGATCCAGGTGTAGTATTAATGACTTCATCCACATATAAAGATGAGGAATTTGGTATAAGTTCACCCTTTACTTTTGATGAAAAATACCTTAGTCCACAGGCTCCAGGACCTAACATTTGTTCTTTGATGAATGATTCTAAATCATCTCTTTTCTGTGCAATCATGTTATTTATTTATTCAGTCTAATAATATTATAAGGCTTTATATTAATAACGGAACTTAGTATTTCAATTAGCGCCTGCAGATCTTTGATGTTCTCAACCGAAAGCATCTCAAGTATTTCATGGTTTTCACATTTGAGCTCTTGAAAATCGTTTTCATCAATATCAGAAAATAAAATACAGGTTAACAGATTTTTAATCTCGTTATTAAATTTCTCAGACCCTTTTTTTTGTGTAATTTTTTTTAATAATAGAATTTTGTAATAAATATTTGGCTTCCATAAATTCAGGTAAGTAAGCAAAGCTTTTTGATCTTTCCCATCTCTGGGTAATATCATTTTATTTTCATAATTAAGCCATGCTGTGAATGCATTGAATGAAACACTAAGGTTCATATCTTTATAAACTTGGGTTGGATCGGATGACTTAATCTTGTGATTTAATAATATTTTCCAAATCTCGGTATAAGATTTAATCTCTTCTTCTGATAATGCATATTGAGGATTTCTACGGATAGCATTTTCAGCTTCAATGTTTTTATTAAGTTTTCGTTCTATTAAATCATTAATAGGAGCATAGAAGTCCTCTAATAGCTGTATCCCTTCTACATCATGAAAAAATTCGTGAGACTTCAATTCATTAATAATAATCCTATTGTGCATTTTAAAAATTACAAGATCAGAAGGGAATAGTCCTCTTTTTCTGGATTTGTCTGCAAAAACAATCTCATATTTTTCAACTGACCCATATTCAGATGATTCGTTGTATTTATCATCATCTATTTGGGGTAAAATATAAACAATTGGTTCTTTTTCATAACTGTTCCATCCAATCTTCTCAATTCTAAAATTTGAAAAAAGTAACTGATTTAAGCTTGAATAGTACCTATTTCTATCAAATGTTAAGTAATCCATAAATATCATACTATCACAGATTTCCAATATTGATTGACCTTCTGATAAAGCAATTGAATCAAATGAATTGGGATAATTATGGTAAAAAGAATTTGGAGAACGATACCTTATTATTACAATTTTTTGTTCTGATATATTATTTCTACTGCAGGTATTTTTTTTGACTTTCAAATCAGACCATGTATATGGAATAAGATTTTTTTGGTACTGTTCCTTAAAGATTGAAATAATATAACTCAGTATATCTTTAGGAGTGTCCCATTCGCAAACACAAGCGAATGATGAAGCCGTCCCTACAAAGTGTAATAGCTCAGGAATGATTTTGGTTTGCCATGTATATGTGACCATGCTAAAAAAATCCGAGCTAGTTTTTGGGTCATAATCCTCAATAATAGTAGACAAATATTTCTCAATATTTTCACGTTGATAATTGTTTATACACAAAGAACAAATATTTCTTTCTCTAATGCTTGATGATCGATCACCTAAAAATTGAAAGACTGTATTATCCCAAATTTTGCTACTATTATTATCTTCTATCAAGAAATTTTTTTTATTGTAATTTCTGCAAAAAACATAATCCACTTCCTCCTTATTAAAGGTAACAAAGTCTTTATGGTCGAATTGTGTGAAAACTGCGTTTAACCTAAATCTAAACTTATCTTTTATTTGATAGAGTCTAAATGGATCTGTTGAAAATGAAATAATGAAGCATCTTTTTATTCCAACTCCATATTGATTTAAACGAGATACCTGATTTTTTGAAAAAGATTTTCCGATTCCTTTTAATGGACTAAATACAAAAAGGTTTTCAAAAACAAACCTGTTATTCTTTCTAAGTTTATTTTCCAACCTAAAACTATCAAGTTGTGTGTTTATTATTAGGCCTTGATTGCCTCCATCTATTTGATTATATATAGCAATTTCTTTGTATACGTCCTGTAGTTTTTTAAATTCACAGTCGAGACATACAACCATATCAGACAAATCATTTCCATACGAATTATTATTTGCAAAACATTTGTTGATTTTTCTAATTTTACTACGGTATTCATCGATTTTTTTACCGTTACATCCTTCAGGGATTAGATAGCCACCATTAAATGATCTATTTATCGATTCATATTTCCTTTTATTCTTCGTATACGCCAATTTTAATATAATAAACTCAAAGCATAATTCTTGAGCCCAAACTTCACATTCAGGAATATGAATTATTGGCATTACAATATTATTCTCATCAGGCTCTTGGCTTAAAAAGTAATCTAGCAAATTATTGAAAAGACAAAGTAGTTCTTTACCTTTCTCTTTATTTGAATTGGAAATGGCATCATAGATATTAGAGAAGGTAGGCGAACCTGATGAAACTAGTTTTTTAAACTTTTCTGAGATCATATCATTCAAGTATTAAAATTTCCAAGCTCATTATAGCTCTTGTCATACCAATATACATCTCATATTTATCAAGAAGAGCGCTGTCCTTAATAATAAGAATAACATTCTTGGATTCTAAACCTTTAAATCGTAGAATCGTTGTAAAAGGAAGGACTTTTGGACTAAGAGAATTGATATTGTTTTCATTTAGATCCTCAATTGACTCAATTCCTGCTAAACGTTGAAATATTGTTTCACCGTTTTCAGACTTTAGATACTGTAAATTTGAATGACCAAGTAGTATGTAGTCTTTCCCATTGATCTCAGAAACCTTTATTTTATTGATTTTTATTCTTAGATGCTTAATAAGTTCTTTAGTATTCCCAAATCTATAGGTACATACAGCAATATTTTTCCGATGTGCAATATCATCTAAAACAATTCTTATTGAGTCTTCATTTGATAATGCCAATACACAGTTTGCGTATTGAACAATTTCTTTATTTGAAGGCACACGTTTGTTTTCATTTAATTTGAAGTGTGCAGCATAAAGTGATATATAATCAGCATAATCTGATAGATTCCTACCATCATTATTATACGCTTGTTCTGTATCGTAAAAAACCAGAAATTTGCCATCCTTCAATCCTTTCCCACGAATACTTACGAGTTCATTCAAAATAATATCAACTCCTTTATCAAAAATATCCTGGGCTTCATCAATAATTAAATAATCATAGCAAACAAAATGAGAATTTTCCTTCATGGAGAAAACTACACGCTGAACAATTTTATTATAATCATCAACTGAGGGATTTTTGAAATCATCAAAGGACACGTTTCTCCCTATTTGTTTCTTTAATAAGAATTTTTGTAATTGAAAGACTTCACAATTCGTAAGATTCTCATCCGTCAAATCCTTTGCTATCTTTTTTGCTAAAAAAATATTCCAACAAAAATATAAACCCTTTAGGTATGAGTATTTTTTGATATAAGCCTTAGCTATTGTTGTTTTACCTGTTCCTGCACCTCCCTGTATTACGATTCGATTATTGTGGCTAAGACTTTCTAAAGTGCAAATATTATCTATGTTTAGCCAATCAAGAATAGATTGTAGATTTGCTTCTGTATATGGATTTCTTTCCTTGAAGGTTGGTAATAACTTGTTAACTAATTGATCGAGTTGTTTTTTCTCTAATGGAAACAAAGAATGCAAATTCCTTTTATTCTGGCTTTTATTTAAGACTTCTATACAGAAATCTGCAAACGAGAGAGAAGTATTACTTTGGTTATTTTGGCTCCATAGTTGCCATGAATTGTCTAGCTGGGAGTTTGCATTAGTTCTATTCAATGAGCTATGAGGGAAAGCAACTATTGACTCTACGTAAATCTGATCTTTATTGAGAATATTATTATTTATGAGACTCCATTTATAATCATCAACTTGCTTAAAAGGATTTTGGCCCATTAAGCTCTCCTTGCCATTTTTTACATAATAGTACTTCCCTTCTATAAGACTAATTCCGCCCCCTTTTACCTCGATAACTAGAGCACCGTATTTACAAATTAAAAGAAAATCTATTTGTATATGAGATTTGTTGTCACATGGAATCGGTAACCTCAAATCATGCCAAAAATGCCACAATACATCACTGTTTTGGCAATCTTTGACCATTCTTCTATACATATCAATCTCGCCAACCAATGAAGACCCATCTGTCTTTATTATCAGTTGTTCAAGGTGATTTATATCTTTTATATCGTGGTTTATCAGTGGCATTATTAGACTAGATCCCGCTACATTTATTGTTTTTTAATGGGTGATAAATATTTATTGATTGATTCAAATTTCATATCAAAATATGGCAAAAACTCCTTCTCTCTATCTTTGAATGTGTTAATAAAATCTAGGAATGTTATTAATGTTCTGCATGTCCCGTTTTTTGTATAGTATTGATTTCTATATACAAATTCTTTGAATGATAATTTCTTATAAAATTGAGGTTGATTGCACCACCTAGCTATTTGTACGTATATATTCCTCAATTCTGCATTTTTATAATCTTCATGTCTCATAACATATGGTAAACATCCGAATTCCATTAGAACTTTAATTCTCTTAAAAAGATCAAGTACATTATAATAAAGTGATTCATTGTCTGTTACTTGATACCCACAAAAAAGATAAAGTTTTGTAGTTTTTTTTGTAGCACTTTTCCAAATAGTTAGTTTGCGTCTAATAATGTCCATGTCTTGAATTCTATCAAACGCAAAGAGAAAATCGCCATGATATCGTGACTTTGCCAGTAATGAGGCTTTTTCTTCCGTCATTAATCTAATATCTAATCCTTGACGAAATTGAAATGGTTTATTTGTTGCTTGTAGTTCTAACAAAAGAGTTTTCCAGTTTGGTGAAGCAAGAAAGTTGTCATCCCATAGGTAAATCTTTGGCCTTGACATATCAACAAAATCAGTTAGTGCGGAGTAGTTTGTTACTGTGGTAATATTTTTGTTTACGCAGAAAGGGCATTGTCTAATACATCCTCTTGTCAAGAATCCGATTGAGAACTGCTGATAGTCCTTATACTTTTTAATATTTGAATTCTCCTTGCTTATTTTCTTTTCTATAAATTCGTTATAAAGGTTATAGTCTGGCATCTGTTTGGCTAAATCAAAACCAACTAAGAATGGATCTTTTTCTAAAGCATGCATATCTTCTTCACGCTTTTGTTCAAACAACTCATCATTGGTTTCGTTTGCATAATAGCCAGTTCCTCCTTTTGATATTGAATGACAGTGTGCAGAACTTATAAAGAGGGGCTCTTTGGTAAAAGTAAATACCTTTGATAAATAGATATGGGTGATGCATTCTATATCATCTTTCTCATTTATTATTAATTTATAAGCGATAGAATGATCTTTTAAGAAACCTGCGATCTTCATCAAAACAAGGTTGGGATGTCTAGTCCCATTGTCAAGTAAATCGGCATCAACAATTCCTACAAATATTTTGTCAGTATAGTGCACTTATATATGTTTATAAACGTCTTATATATATGTGTTTACATTAATGATTGCCACATAAAAATATTACGTTAGTTTATACCTTCCAAAGTAAGTTAAATTTCTTTGGACTACAAACTGAATCTAAAGCATATTAATAAATAGTTTTTATTTTGAACAAATAATTATAAAGTAATAAGCCAAACCTGTTTCATTTTAATCATTTATTTTAATTCGCTACAAAACGAATAGTGTCAGGATAGTCATTTAGCGATTATTTTGACACTATTTTATTTTGAATTTATTTTTCCCACGATTCACCCCTGCAACCGTTA
>Ga0265294_10002760_pt1 | contig 22825 bp, 20 predicted proteins | sample MunlanPumphouse3_FD_192504 | JGI IMG/M metagenome (GOLD analysis project Ga0265294, IMG submission 192504) | Groundwater microbial communities from a municipal landfill in Southern Ontario, Canada - Pumphouse #3 | ecosystem: Environmental > Aquatic > Deep subsurface > Groundwater | place... | reverse complement strand
CCCTGCTCGTCGTAGGCATCGGTGAAGGGAGTATCAAAGACTTCAACACCCGCGGCCCTTGCGGCGATGACAAGCCTTGTTCGACTGTACAGGATCTCTGTTCCCTCTCCTGTACGCTCACAGCCAAGGTTGGCGGCCAAATCTTCCGCGCCAAGCGCCAGGGCCTTCACACGCTTTGAGGCCTTCGCAAGTTCATAGGCTTTTTCAACCCCCAAGGCCGTTTCAATCAAGAGAATAAGGGAGGTGCTCCCGGTGGGTATCCCCGCCTCCTGTTCGACCGTGTCAAGCCATCGGTCAAGCTCCAAAATAGCATCCGAATGCTCTGTTTTGGGAAGCAGGATGCTTTCACAGCCCGCAGGTACGACGGCTTGAATATCTTTAAGAGCATGCGGGGATGAGATTTCATTGATGCGGACCACAAGCGCTTTTGCCCCGAAATCGAGAGAGGACAAGGCGGAGGCCACTAAGGTCCTGGCCGCGTCCTTTTCCTCCGGCAACACCGAGTCTTCCAAGTCGAAGATCAGGGCGTCCGCCGGCAGCACAAGGCCGTTTTGGATCATGTTGGGGTGGTTGCCCGGGATAAATAACAATGAGCGTTTCATGACACATCCCCTTTTGAGGCGCGCTCCAAGGCGGTCATAAGCCGCGCCCTGATCGTGCAGTCCAAAGCTCCCTGGTCAGAAAGTTCGATCGTGCCCGATGTCACCTCTTGCTCCTCTAAAACCTTTCGGACAAGGTCCATGATCGCGTCACCGAACTGCTGTTTGACCGGCGAATCCAAACGGATCAGGAGCTCTTCCCCCGGCGTGACGGTGATAAAAACATCACCGGATTCCAATGTCCCCGCCTTGGCATGGTTTAAAAGTTTCATTTCTTCTCTCCTAGTCGGGTGTTCTCCTATTGTCTGTGCTTTCTTAACGCGAGAATTTGTTGCATCTCGTTATAGGCGAGCATGATGCCCTCATCGACGCCCATACCCGGCTTTGCGAGGATCTGTTCAGGCGATGTCGCCATAGCCACATGGACCGACACCTGAGCGGATCTGGCCGTCTCATTGCAGGTCCCCCCCTGATACGCTTTCACCCCATGGGCCTTACAGTAAAGCACTGACTCGGCCGACTTATGGAGACTCCCGAGATCCGGCGTCTTCACCTGGATCATATGGCCAGCCCCGTGGTCGACAAAGTCTTTGACATCCCCGTAGGTGTTGCACCATTCATCGGCGACAAGCTCGACGGCGATCCCGCCCTCGTCGACCGCCCGAGTCAACTCGGCCAACCACTTGATCTGCCCTTCTTTGGTTCCCGCGTCAAGCGGTCCTTCGATACGAAGTTTAAAGGGATTCGTGATCGCTTCGAGGCGTTTCAAATAATCCGCGATGCCCTCGATATTAGTCGTGCCGAAAAGTTCCCCGATGGTTCCGTAGACATCGATGTGAAACACGGGTTCATAGTCCTCACGTGCCCGGAACCGGAGCACACGCTCGCGAAGCCAGAAAAGGTAATCGGCCAGATGGTCGCCGTTCGGTCCCAGTTTTTCCATGTTGTTGATCAGGGCGTGAGGCAAGACATCGACTTCCTTGATGATCATTTTGTCGGCGTTCTTATAACGGTCGTCGCCCGACTGTGAAAAAATGGGAAGGGCACGTTCACTCACCCGGGTCCCGTATTCATCGGCGACCACCTCGCACATGAGACGGCCTGTCGAGCGCGCGACGGCGTCCAAAACCGCCTGGGACAGCCCGTAACGGATGGCGGTGTGGAGGTGCTTTCCTCCAATTAAATAATCATCCTCGAAGATATCCATGGTCTCTTTAAAAGATGAGATCTCCAAGTCACAGAGCTTTGGGGCCAGCTCATTTTCAATTAAAGGGATAAACTCAGAGGCAAGAAACAGCGGGTAGCGGCCTCCGGCACCGGAGTACTGCACCGCCGCGCAGTCGCCGTAGGCGATCTGTCCGTCTTCTAACTCGAGCATGATCGCGATCGATTCGCCTGGCTGGCGGATCGAATAAAACCCCTCGGTCATCGCCTCACCGAGATAGAAACTGCCTTCGTCCGGCGCGCCGGCCTTGATGGCCTTCTGGTCGTCAAAATAAAAACCGGTCCGCCCCGGGGCGCAGATGACTTGTTTAATTTTCATACTATCCTCTTTTCCAATACTACTTAGGGCGCCCGACGAGGCGGCCTTTGCTGATCGCGTACACATCGTCGATGACCATCTGGAAGGAGGCTTTGCGGTTTTCGTATTTCGCGCGCTCCTCCATTTTTTCGCGATGGAAATCAATAAGTTCCGGTGTAAGCGGGATGTTTCCTATATGGAACAGGCGAATCGCGCCGTCGTTGTCACGGGCCGGCAGCATCTTCCCTGCGTTATAGCGACTGGGCGCGAAGGGGATGTCAAGCACCCCTGAGCGGATTGCGTGGATGGCACCTTTGGCGATGTCGCCTTCGCCCAGTTCAAAACAGCGGTCAAGCACGCAGCGTGTTTCAGAAGCGATGATCACCTTTTCATCTTTCAGACTGTAGGTGTTAAGGCTTTGCTCGCCCAGCATGTTGATCATCTGGCGGGTGCAGAGCATCCCATCCGCGTTAGCCTCCTTGGTCGGCACCCCGACGGCTTCATGCGGCGTCTTCACGATAACCTTGGTCGCGTGGGAGAGAGCTGCCACCGCGCTGCCCCAAGAGATCACGGCGTAGGCCTGCGCTTCCTTTTGAGGGAAGCCGCCCATCCACTGGTGGAGCACAGTCGTGACATGCACATCGCCGTAGCCGTATTTACGAAGGTATTCTTCGGTCAGGCTTTGCAGGACTTGGACAGCGGCCACGTCTTGCACAAGATTCCCGCATTGCCCGTAACCGACCGTGATGTTCTTCACACCCTGCTCCGCGGCCAACAGGCTTTCAATGATCGCCACACTGTGGGAAATAAAGGGCGGGACAAGCGTGCCCGTCAAGGGCCCGTAAGGCTCACGGTTAATCGGGCAGCCCGCCTCTTCATACAGGCCGGTCAGACGGTCCACATACTGCCAGTCACGGATGGTTGTCTCCAAAGACACGTTTTTGGCGTAGGGGATGTTGTAGGAGATTCCGCCGCCCTCATAACTCGTATAGCCTCCGGCGTAGGCGATCTCGGTCAATAGCCTTGCGTCCGGTGTGCCGTGGCGGATTTGCAGGGGTGTGTCGAGCGCGTCAATCAGCTGGCGACAGCCGGCCACACCGTGGTTAACCGCGGGAAAACCGTTCAGCATCGCCTTTTGCGTACGCGCCGATTCGGTAATCCCCACCTCCGCCTCCTGATAGCGGTTTTGGCGCGTATAGCTGTCAATCGTGGTCGGCAAAAGATCGGCTTCTCCCGTGTCCTGTAAAAAGGTTAAAAGCTCGATCATCTCCGCGATGAGCGGCACGCCGGCTCGCGGCTGGATAAGTGTTTTGCCCTCTTGGTGCGCCTTATTCAGCTTATGACTGAACACCTTATGCGCGGGCAAAGCGCGGTGGTAAGAGAACGCTTCCTCAAGGTTGACATCCTTGCCCGTCGGCCATTGTGTCATGACTTCTTGACGGACTTGTTCCAGTTCATCTCGCGCCCACTTTTTGTTTTGAAGATCATCCATTATTTGTCCCTCCCTGTGGTTGACAGCGACCTAATGTGGTAAGTTCCTTTTTCATAATGCGAAGCGCAACAAGAGGTTCCCTTTCTGCTAGGACCCCCATCGCGGCCAGTATGTATTGTGTATCTAAATAAACATCCGCGGATAGCGGGCGAAGTGACGCGGGATGCTCCGCGCTGTATAGCGCGCGCTTTGCGAGCGCCATTGTGTCGTTTGCGTGGATCAAGGAGCCGCCCGTCATTACGATGTTTTGAAATTTTCTTAAATTCTTGCCCGTCTGAACATAGGCCATCCCCATCGGCGTGTACACTTCCTCAAGCGTCCCCGCGTGCCGCCTGGTCGCGATGTCAATGGCCGCCATGGCCAGAGCGCGGTCAAGGGTTGACAAGGCGTCATCTGCGGCTTCTGGCAGGATTTTTTTATCGGATTCGATCGACACGATGAACGCCTTTAGTTCCTCCACGCTCATTTGGGCGCTTTGGGCGATGTGTTCAATCCCCGCCTCTTCAATAATTCCCCAGACGTTTAATCGCACGCCAAGATCCCCCTCGACGCTGCGCTTCGCTTCCGGTTCTTCAAATCCTTTGTAAATGATGTTGATGTCGTCGGGCTCCCCTCGCCCGATCGAATAAATATCCGTTGTCGCCCCGCCGACGTCGATGCCGAGAAGATCACCGATGCCTTCACATTCCCCACAGCCCTTTGACAGCAAGCGCATGGCCGAAAGGATGGCCGAGGGGGTTGGCATCAGGATGCCCGACAACAATTCTTTTGTTTTTGACAGGCCTTTTCCCTGTACGATGTTGGACAAGAATAAGTTTCGGATCTCCCGCTGCACAGGGGCGATGTTGAGCTCGCCAAAGCGCGGCATGACGTTCGGGCAAAGGGTGAGCGGAAAGTCGGATAAAATGGCTTCAATATCCTCCGCGGTGCTTCTGTTACCGGCAAATAGGATGGGAAAACGCGCCTTCAATTTTGCTAATTGTTTTGCGTTTTCCGTGACACAGTCACGATTTCCTCCGTCGGTTCCGCCTGTGAGGAGGAAAATATCGGGAGGATTATTTTCGATTTCTAAAAGATCCCCTCGGGCCAATTCATAGCTATAGACTGAGGCAAGTTTCGCGCCGGCGCCCAGGGCCGCAAGTCTTGCCGCTTCGGCGGTCAATTCCGGCACGAGTCCTGATACGGCCATGCGAAGGCCCCCCGCGGCCGATGAGCAGGCAAGCCGCGCCTCATAGTGTAAAACGCCTGTCTTTTCGTGTAATTTCAAAAGTGCTCTCTCGAGCCCCTCGCCGATGTCGTTTTCCTGCGTGGTAAAAGACGAGGCGGTGCCGAGGATCCGCTCTTTTTCAAGATCCGAGGCGGTCACCTTGGTATAGGTGCTCCCAAAGTCGATCAACAGGACAGGACGCATCTTAACGGACTCCAAGATCCTTCTCCAACCACATGATGGCTTCCTCCGGTGTGGTACCCGGCGGGAAGGCGCGGTCGAAGCCCATGTCGTGGAAGCGTTTTTCGACATCCTCAAAATCCTGCTTGCCCACAACGATGTTACCGCCCACATAGAGCAGGATCCCGGTGAGTCCCGCTTCGTCGCTTTTGTCGCGAAGACCGCGGCAGTCAAGTTCGCCGTGACCGTAAAGGGAAGAAATCACAATGGCATCCGCGTCAGTCTCAACCGCCGCCCCGATGAACTCTTCCTGCGACACCATGACGCCCAGATTGGTGACTTCAAATCCGGCTTCCCGAAAGGCAAACTCCAGTATCCGGATGCCCACCGCGTGCACGTCGGCGCCGATGACACCGATTACAAGTCTTTTCTTGTCCTGTTGTTCCATGTTTGACGATCCTCCAAAGCAGATCCCATTGCCCTTAATCGAGCAAGAATTCACGCAGTTCATGATAGCGCCGTTCAATGGCGCGGCCGATATAGTAAAGTGACCCCTGGTCCAATGAGAAGGCGGTGCGGATGACGCGCTTCTCTTCGATGAAGGGGCCGCGAAGAAGGGCGATTTCCCGGTTGTCGATGAGCTCGCCGTAATCAGGCGACACGATGATGACGTCGTGCGCCATGATAAACGCACGCGTTTTTTCAGGATCGCCGAATTTCAAAAAGTCCATTGGCGGTGTACGTCCCGTAAGGCCGGCGCATTCTTGGCGGATGATGTCCTGGAATCCATAACTTGCGGTCAAAACGCCTACCGAGGCGCCGTCGGGCACAAGGCGGCAGTCGTTCACAGTTTTGCGGCTGATATTCATGGCGGCGGGCATCAGGGGGATGTGCTCGGGCACCCGGTCGCGCAGCGCTCCTAATAGCGATTGGGGCGCGACAATGAAATCAAAACCGGCCAATAAACGTTCGGGTTGGTTTTCCACTTCGCTCATGGAGATGCGGTAGGCGCGTGCCGCGCCGATATTTTCGAGTGAGTTGCTGATGACGGAGCGCTCTTCCGGCGTTGAGGCCACGATCGCGACACGGATCGGCCGGGCGGCGTCCTCTCGCTGGCGAAGTCTCAAGTCAAAAAATATCTCGGCCTCACGTGTGGAAAAGCCGAGGTCAAGGAGTGATTCGATGGTTTGGTCAATAAATCGCAGAGCCTTGTCTTTTCGTCCTAAAAGATCGGGCTCATTTTTTTTGACAAAGGTCCCCTGCCCTCTTTTGGATTCGATCAGTCGGTCTTGCTCCAATAAGGCGTAGACATGACGGATCGTCCCAAGCGACACCGACCGCTCTTCGGCCATGCGTCGCATGGACGGGAGTTGTTCGCCCGGAATAAGTGTGCCTTCTTTAATCTCCGAACGGATCGCGTCGGCGATTTGCAGGTAAAGCGGTTTCGTCTCGTCGTCTAAAGAGTCGGACATTCGGCTTCGTTTCCTAAGGAGGGGTCTAGGATCCCGTGCGATTCACGCCATGTTCTCGGCCCTTCCAGGTAGAGGTCTCGGCCATCTGTATCAATGATGACGGTCAGGGGCATGTCTTTGACAACAAGTTGCCTCAAGGCTTCGGGGCCTAAGTCTTCCCAGGCGAGCACCTTGGATTCAAGGATGGTTTTTGATAATAGCGCGCCCGCGCCCCCTGTGGCGGCGAAATAAACCGCGCCGTATTCTTTCATCGCGTCAACCACGCAGTGGTCTCGGTAGCCTTTGCCGATCATGCCGGATAGTCCTTGGACGATGAGTTGGGGGGTGTAGGGGTCCATTCTCGAGGAGGTGGTCGGCCCCGCGGAACCGATCGCCCGGTCCCCTACGGCGGGGGAAGGGCCTACGTAGTAAATAACCGCGTTTTCTAAGGGGAATGGCGGCGCTTCACCTTGCTCAAGCAATTCCAAAAGGCGCTTATGCCCCGCGTCACGCAGTGTGTAGATTGTCCCCGATAGGAGGACGCGGTCACCGCTTTTTAAATCCTTGAGGGCAGATTTATCGAGGGGTGCCTGGACGTGTTTAAAGTGATGTTTTGGGGTCATCAGAGCACCTCCCTCATATGACGCGCGACATGGCAGTTGATGTTGCAGGCGACGGGCATTCCCGCGATATGGGTGGGCAGGGCTTCGATCGCCAGTGACAGTGCTGTGGTCCGGCCGCCCATACCCTGAGGGCCGACGCCGAGTCTGTTAATCTCCAAGAGCCATTCTTCTTCTAATTTGGCGTAGAAAGGATCCGCGTGTGGCACGCCGACATCGCGAGTCAAAGCCCGCTTTGCGGCGAGCGCGACCTGGTCAAAGGTGCCGCCGATACCGACCCCGATGACGAGCGGCGGGCAGGCGTTGGGTCCCGCTTTTTGCGCGGTTTCAATGACGAATTTGCGGGCGCCTGAAATCCCATCCGCGGGGCGCAGCATCGCAATGCGGCTCATGTTCTCACTGCCAAATCCCTTGGTAAGAAAGGTGACGGTGACCTTGTCGCCGGGGACAAGGCGTGTCGTGACAAGGGCCGGTGTGTTGTCGCCTGTATTTTGGCGTCTTAAAGGATCGCCGACAACCGACATGCGAAGCGAATATTTTTTGTAACCCTCTCGCACACCTTCGTTGATCGCCTCGTAAGGGTCGCCGATGAAATGGACATCGCGCCCCACATCTAAAAAGACCACGACCATCCCTGTGTCCTGACAAATGGGTATGCGTTCAGTGGAGGCGACATGATAGTTTTCAAGGAGTTCTTGGAGTACCGAGCGGGCGTTTGGAAAATCTTCGGCGGCAAGGGCCTCTTCAATCGAGTGGGTCACGTCCTTTGGCATGTCAAAGGCGGCTGTGCCGCACATGCGGCAAATCGCGTCACGCAGCAGGTCAGTGGAAAATTCACGAATCATCTTCTATCTCTCCTCAGCATCGCTGTGTATACACAATAGAGCAAGTTGTGCTGGCACGCAACTGTAAATTTTGAATTTTTTTATCGCTTGCATAATTTGTCACTTTTTAGTTACAAAATGCACGGCGATAGAGTATGATAGCAACACAAAGAAACTGACAGGTTCGGCACGAACCGCAACACGAAAGTGGAGGTGCTCATGTACGTTGACGCGATTGTCGGAGGAAAAGGTTCGGGAAAAACACCGCTCATGCTTGAGGAAATGGAAAAGCTGGCGGCAGATAGTAATGCTAACATTGTTTTTATCGAATACGGACACGGAGTGGAGCATCTTGTTCCGCATTCCGTCAGACGTATCGACATCAAGGAATATCCCGTCCGCGGCTACGATCAGCTGATCGCCTTTCTTGCCGGCTTAAACGCGAAAGACTATGACATCTCCCATATATACATCGATTGTCTCTTCCAGATCACGGGAGACAAGGAAGGCACACAATTGTCCGCTTTCATGAAGAATCTTGAGAATTTGGCCAAACAGGTTGACTGCAAGATAACCGTTGCCTTGAGTTTCAAACTTGATGAGCTCCCCGAGGACGTCAAAACTTACGCCCGCGGGTAGGAAATCGGAGGTCCCCCTATATGATGAAAGAGTTTAAGGAATTCATCGCGCAAGGCAATGTGATGGATGCCGCCATCGGCTTTGTGCTCGGTCTCGCGTTCAAGGCGATTGTCGACAGTGTCGTCAATGACATCCTGATGCCCATCGTCGGATACCTGACCGCAGGTATCGACTTTGCACACCTGAAGATTGTTTTAAAACAGGTCGTTCCTGACGTTTCAGAAGAGGTGGCCATTACCTACGGGCAGCTGATCCAATCGATCATTACCTTCCTGATCGTCGCATTCTTCCTCTTCCTTGTCGTGCGAACACTGAATAAGCTTCGCCGCAAAAAGGAAGAAGAAGCTAAAGAAGCCGTCGAAGAGCCGGCTGAATCAGAGCTTGATCTGCTAAAAGACATCCGCGAGCTTTTGTCGTCAGATGAAAAGACAAAAGAATAGCCCTTTTAAAATTGATTGACACGAAAATAGAGTAGATAAGAGGAGAATGAAGATGAAGTATTGCACTCAATGCGGAGCGCCTAACGAAGATCGGGCGACTTTTTGCACGAGCTGCGGCAACCCGCTGACAACGCCTGAACCGCAACAGGCTGCAGCGCCCCCGCCGCCCCCGCCGCCGGAGCCGGTAGTGCCCCAACAGGCCTATGCGCCACCGCCACCACAGGCGTACCCGTTGCAACAGCCCTATAACCCGCAGCAGACTTACCCACCGCCGCCGGACTATGGCTTTCCGCATCAGACACCGCCTAAGAAGAAAAAGACAGGACTTATTATCGGCATCGTGGCCGCTGTCGTAGTCGTCGCCATCGTCCTCGTGCTTGTGCTCGGAGGAGGAGGAGGCGGAAAGTCCGGAATCAACGGGAAATGGACCGTCGTGGATACCGATGGCTGGAGCGACTATGAAGAAGGCTTGGTTTTCAACTTTAAAGGAGGCAAGCTGACCTTCGAAGCACCTGCCGGGACTCCCGACGACATGAAGGGCTTTTATGACATGATGAATCTGCTCACTACGAAATACACTGTCAAGGGCGATACTTTGACCTTGGCGATGGAGTTTTTCGGTGAAAAAGATGAAACGGAGTACCGATTCAAAGTGGAGGGCGACACCTTAACGCTCTTCGATGAAGATGGTGACGTCACGGTCTTAAAACGCGCTAAGTAAACTATTTTAAAAAAACGAAGACCGGAAACCGCGGCCCGAGGCCGCGGTTTTCTCATGTTCTTGGCCGGTAGTGTCCCGCCTCGCTTCGAAACGCGATGGCGAGACGATTCCAACCGTTAATCGCCACGATGGCGAGTGTGAGGTCTACGAGTTCCTTTTCGGAGAATTCTTTTCGAGCCATGTTGAATTCTTCATCCGACACATGGCTCATCGTGATGAGTGTCACGCTCTCCGTGAAGGCTAAGGCCGCGCGTTCACGCGCCGTGTAATAGGGCGCTTCCCGCCAGGCTGACAAACCGTAGAGGCGCAGCTCGGTCTCTCCCGCGGCTCTTGCGTCTTTCGTGTGCATATCGAGGCAGTAAGCGCACCCGTTCAACTGCGAGGCGCGCACCTTCACAAGCTCCAATAGCGACGGTTCAAGTCCACTTTTTCTCGCGTGGTTTTCAAGCCCCATCATGGCTTTAATGACGCCCGGTGAGACTTCCGAATAGTTTAACCGCATGGGTATTTTAACTTTATTTTCTTCTTTTTTATCTTCTTCTAAAAGTGTCATATTGATCACCCCTTTGCTATTTTACTTCGAACAAAGGGGTCTTTTTTGAACACCGGTTACTTTGTGTCAACAGGCGGAATTTCATCCGTCATGAAAACGAACTGTACGCTTGCAACATCCTCGTTCTTCTCGGATACAAAAGAGACGGGCTCGAATCCCACGTTCGCAAAATCGTCGAGCATCTCATTAATTTTTTCCTCAAACAGTTCGCGCATGCCGGAGGTTTCATCCCGCATGATGATCGCGCCCTCTGTCAGCTGGTCGATACCCCCTGAAAACTGTACAAGACCTGAAGAATAATACTGGTCAAGACCCTTTTTCAATGAGCTCACACCGCTCGTGAAATCGGACATGCCGGACGAAAGGCCTATCTGATCTTCTGTGCCTTCCAAGCCCGCGACGATGCCTCCGACCCCTTCGTCGATGTAGCGGACAAGCCCCGAGTGGAATAGGACATATCCCTTTTGCATCTCACGGAGTCCGTTAACGAGTTCGCCGATCTGGGAAAGCATCGGTCCGTAAACTTTTGCGAGTTCAATCATTTGTTTGGCCTGTTCGATCAGGGTATTGACCTGCTCGATCATCTCATCCACGTCCATATCAAGCTCTAGGAAGCTATCGATCAAGTCGACAAAAACGTTCAACAATTCGAGTAGGCGATCCACGGTCCCTACGATTGCGACCAGGCGGTCATAAGTGTCGAGCAATGTTTCAAGCTGCTCCGGTATCGGAATGTTTAAATTTTTGAAATACTGTCGTATCTCGCCCGATGAGGGTAACTCGCCGTTTTCCGGGGCATCGATCGCGCGAATGAGATCGACTAAAACCCCCATTAACTCTTTCAGCTCTTCAATTTCATCTTCATATTCTTTCAATTGGCTGAGAAGTGCTGAGAGTGTTTCAAGGTACTCCACCGCCTCATCGAGCTGCTCCATCATCTCATCATCAAATTCAGGGAGGTCGAGTGAGTCAAACAGCTCAGCGGGAGGCAGATTGTCAGTGATTTCCGTTAGACCATCCAGGATTTGTTTCGATCCTGACTTTAATTGTTCTCCTTCATCAAGAAGCTGACGGGCGCCCTTGGTCAGTTCCTGCACACCCTGATCAAGCTCTTTCCCACCGGCGGAAAGTTGGGAGCCGCCATCGGTGATTTTTTTGAAAGCACCTCTTAGATCACGAAAACCCGATCGCAAACGGATCGCCCCATCTGCAAATTCAGCAATCCCGTCCGATAGCTCATCAAGCGGCGCCAGCTCTTCTTCCATTTCAGAAAGGTCAAGCCCAAACGATAACAGCACACCCGCGATCGTGATTTGCCCCATGGCAAAATCGCTCACTTCCATCTTGAGCTGGATGGACGTGTCTTGGCCGGGTAAGACAATATAATTCAACTGGTGTTCGGTGCCTGCCGAAGACACGAGGAATCCTTCTGTCGCGGCTTCAATGATGACGCGATCGGGATCGATGGGTATGCTGATCTGCAACGCGTAGTGGTCAAAGAACAGAGGATCAATGGCCTCATTTTTCGTAATAGCCATCTCCATTTCGAGCTTCCCTGAAATGCCTGACAGCTGATCAGAGGTCTGTTCTTTTCCATCGAGCTTGTATGAGATATCAAACAGCCAAGGTAGCTCACGCGAGCGCAAATTACCCTGGTAATAGTAATGCCCCACCACATCCTCCATCGTCACCTGAGACCCGGCCACGATAGGCGTCACGTCGCCTGTGAGTTGTATCACGCTTTCGTAGTCACCGTGATCGATCAGTGTTGTCGCACGCGTGGGATGAAAGTGATTGACCACAAATACCTGCTCGACACCGCCTTCGACACCGAGCTTTGCGTACACGACTTCCCTTTTCCCGTGATTGCCGTTAGGCAAGATCACAAGATCCTGAGATTTATCGGCCTGCACCACAGCGGGCATAACACCGAGGAATAAAGCAATAACGAGCAGTCCCGCGACTGACCTTCCCCAGCCTTTAGATTCATCTTTTTTTCTTTTCTTAACATTCATTTTAAATATTTCTTTCTTCTCCGCTGTTCGGCGATAAGTATGCCGATCAGGGACAAAGGCAATTTTCCAAGTTGTTTTTTCAATAAAACGATCGAAGAGTCTGAGCAAATTAGGAAGGAGGAACAATACCATGACAAGCGACGTCAACGCGCCTCTTCCCAAGACACTTCCCAACTCTGAGACCACCGATATGCTTGACACCGCGTACAATGTGAAACCCGCGGCAGCAAGGATCAGGGCCGGCGGGATAATGGATCCCGCAACGGTCTGAACGGTCTTCTTCGTGGCCTCCTTGCGGTCGAGAAATTGGCGATGATCCAAATAGTGCTGCGCCATCAGGATGCCGTAGTCCACCGTCGCGCCGAGCTGAACTGTACTGATCACGAGGTATCCTATAAAATTCAGCGGCGTACCTGCCAAGTAGGGAATCGCGAGGTTAATCCATACGGAAAGCTCGATCGTCAAAACGAGTAAAATAGGCAAAGCCAGCGAGCGAAACGCTATCATGATGACCAAAGCGATCGCGGCAATGGCAAGCCCGTTGACAATACCAAGATCCTGATTAATCGTCGTCTTCATATCGAGCAACACAAAATTGGCGCCCGCAAGATGCGTCCCCCCATCGGGGTAGACTTCGTCCGCCATGGTCCTTATCTGTTCCGCCAGTTCATAGGTTTCAGGGCTCTCAGCGGGCGATTCAGCGACCAGGATAAGGCGGCTGTAATGATCGGAGATCAATTGTGACAGGACCCGATCCGGAAGTAGGTCGGGCGGAACGCCTGTGCCAACTTGTGTGACATAGCCTATGACTGATTTCATTTCAGGCAGGGCAAGCAAATCGTCGGCGAGCTTTTCTTCCTTAGCCCATGCGCCTTTGGGCACGAGGAGGACCATTTGCATATTTTCGCCAAAATGCTCATTCATAAATTCAACATCACGCGCTTCTCGGGATCCCGTCGGATAGCTTTGAGAGCCATAAAGAAAGTCGTTCGAACGTTGTCCTATGTATGCCGGAACAATCACAAGGGCCGCCATAATCATGAGTGGGATACCGATGCGTATCACCGATCGGCTCAACCTTTTAAAGGGCGGCAATAGCGGTTTATGCGTCGTCTTATCGATAATTTTGTAGGTGAAGACCGCCAACACAGGCAACAGAAAGAAGACACTTAACAAGCTGAAAATGACCCCTTTAGCAAGGACAATCCCCAGGTCGGGGCCCAGGCGAAAGCGCATGAAGATTAACGCGAGAAAACCAAAAAATGTTGTGATCGCTGAAGAAGAAATCGGTGAAAAACTTTTGACAATCGCGTTCTTCATCGCTTCTTCCACTGACATTCCCTCATGCCTGTAATCTCGGAAACGATGAAGTAGGAAAATGGCGTAGTCCATCGAGACCGCAAGCTGCAACACACCTCCGACCGCCATTGTAATAAAGGAAACATTATCAAAAACAATGTTTGTCCCCATATTGAGAAGCACACCGACAAAGATCACGACCATGAACAAGATCGGTTCAAACCAAGAGGTGGTCGCAAACACCAAGATAATAAGCGCGACAGGGATCGCGACCATCACGATTCGCGAAATTTCTACGGTCACGCCACGCTGCATGTTGGCCGTCTCAACGACCTGCCCCCTGACCGCACCATCGGGGCCCGCCAATTCTTGCAGCTCGGCCACGATATCGATCGCTTTCGAGTCTTCTTCCAAGGTCACGTGGTAAAGCGCGACCTCATCTTTATAAAAACCTTCTACCACTTTGGGGTCGAGCAAATCCAGAGGGGTCGCAAGATCCACCTGATCGTCAAGCCATAAGACTTCCCGCACGTAGGGCAAAGAAGCGATCCGTTGTTTCATAACAATTGATTCAGAAACAGATAAATGAGGGACCGCTATTTCGGCATTTGGAATATCCTGCTCGTACTCATCCATCATGGTTTTTATGGCAAGCGTCGAAGGAGCATCTTTGGGCACATAGGAGAAGAGATCAAAGTTAGTTTCGACAAGCGTCGCCATGTAGCCGCTGGCCATCGACAACACAATAAAAAGCACCAAAATGATGCCCTTGTATTTCACAATGATGTCTGCCAATTTTTTCATGTAATCCTCGAGCCCTATGAACCTTATACTGCAGTATAAATAGTGAATGCGAGAGACTGCAAGTAACGAACTTTCTATAATTGTCGTATACATGACAGTTGTCGCATAACTGTTTAGAATATGTTACGATTGTCACAAGAAATCACGATTTTGTGAGCCGCAAAACTGAGAAAAATAGGAAAAAACAGCGAAAATGTCAAAAAAAAGAAGTACACAAAACAAGATCAAACTGAACGCCCCCAACCAAGGCGGCGATCGAAGAAGTCGGAGAACGGCCATTGCCCTTCAACAGGGACTGGTCGAATTGCTGCTTGAAAAACCCCTGCGCGAGATCACGATCTCCGAGGTGACAAACGCGGCCGATGTGAGCCGAACCACTTTCTATTTGCACTACAAGAATATTGAGGATCTGTTTCACACGATGGAACAGGGCATTTTCTTGCAATTTGAAGCGATCATCCACCGAAGCATGGCCGATGAACAAAACATCCTGCATGTTGAATTTGATGAAAAAGGCAAAGCCAGTATGCCGGCTTTGGAGGAAGTCTTTCATTTCATCTCCGATAACCCCGACCTGAGCGTCGTACTGCTTAATAACCCGGACAGCACCTTTTTAGATCGGATTTGGGTGACAGGCCAGGATGCGTTCAACGAACGCTTAGCGACCCTCCAGCCCCGGATGGACGTCCGACAACTTGAGTACTACTACATCCTTGTGATCAGCGGCATACGGGGCGTCATCGAATACTGGATCAGTACAGGCATGCGCGAATCGATCTCAGAGGTCGTCGGCATCGCGACCGATTTCCTTTTACGCAACTACGCGTTTTTAGAAAACAACCGTGAAGGAGTACCCCATGGATCAGCCATTCGAAAATGACATTAAAGAACAGGTGATGAAAGCGGCAGAAGAACTCATCCGTGAAGCGCGTTACACACGCCCCGGCGATCTTTTCGTCTTGGGCTGCAGCACCAGTGAAGTCATGGGCGAAGTCATCGGTCAGGGATCGAACGAAAGGATCGGCGAAATCATCATCGAAAGCCTTTTACCCGTCATGAAACGACATGAACTTCATCTGGCGGTCCAAGGTTGCGAACATATCAACCGAGCCCTTGTCGTAGCGCGCGAGATCATGCTGCGCGACGATTTAGAAGAAGTCAATGTACTCCCCGCCCTCCACGCGGGCGGCGCCTGCTCCATGGCCGCCTACCGCCAAATGGAAGACCCTGTCATGGTGGAACATATTGAAGCCTCCCTCGGGATGGACATCGGGGACACCGAGATTGGTATGCATGTGCGCTTTGTCCAACGCCCTGTGAGGCTTGCCACCCGCACGATCGGCCGGGCACGCCTCACCGCCTTGATGTACAGGCCTAAACTGATCGGGGGCGAGCGCGCGCTCCACCAGCGTTAATCAATCAAGGCTGAATTTCAAACAAAAAGCCATGGTTGCAAAATTTCCAACCATGGCTTTTTTGGAGCCTGCGGACAGATTTGAACTCCCGACCTGCCGCTTACAAGGCGGCTGCTCTACCAGCTGAGCTACGCAGGCGCAGAAGTAATCGTACCTGATCCCCCTTTTTCTGTCAATCTTCGATAGAATAAAAAGGCATTCTAAAAAAAGGTGGTAAGTCATGGGGATATTTAAAGAGAAAGTTAAAGAAGTATCGGCGTCCGTTCTGCCCGTTACCCTATTTGTCATTATCTTGCATTTTGTCGCAACACCGCTACCGGGAGCCCAGATCGGACAATTCATACTCGGCGCCTTTTTAATCCTCACAGGTCTTTCCATTTTCTTAGTCGGCGTCGACCTGGGGGCTACTCCCATTGGCCGGCACAGCGGACGATTCCTTGTCGGCACAGGAAAACTGCCCATCCTTCTTTCCGGCGGGCTGATCTTAGGTTTTTTAATCTCCATCGCCGAACCCGATCTGCAAATTCTCGCCTCCCAGGTCCAATATCTCACGAGCCAATCCATCACAAAATGGCAGATGGTCATCATCGTATCCATCGGGGTGGGATTGCTCGTTATGGTCGGATTCTGGCGCATTGCGCGCCGCGTGCGCTACCGCTACGTCATCTGGGTGGCCTATGGGATCATCCTGATTTTGGCTATTTTCGCCAAAACTATTTTTCACGACTTTGCCTTTGACGCCTCCGGCGCGACCACAGGCGCCATCACAACTCCCTTCATTTTGGCTTTAGCGGCCGGCGTCGCCCAAATTTCAGCCGCCAAACAAGAAGACGCGCGCGATCAGTTCGGCATCGTCGGACTTGCCTCCGCAGGGGCCATCCTCGCCGTCCTCGCCCAGGGCGCTTTGCAAAAATCCTTCAATGCTGCGGCCCCTCCGAACAGCGGCTGGCAGCCGCCGACCCATTTTCTCGAACCCTTTCAAACGGCGACAGGCTTGGCTTTTCGAGACTCCATTTTCAGCATGGCGCCGCTTGTTATCATTTTCTTTTTACTGCATGTCACCGTTCTTTCCCTAAGGCGACGCGAAAAAACACGTATCTACACAGGGATGTTCTTTTGTTACTTAGGACTCGTCTTGTTCACCATCGGGGTCATGGGCGGATTCATGTCCACCGGCCACCTGATCGGCTCGGAGCTGGTACTTCGTAACCAGCCAATACTCACCGTCATCGCGGGCTTTTTCCTCGGCATGCTCACCGTCATCGCGGAACCCGCCGTCCACGTATTAACCGTCTCGGTTGAAGAGGAAACAGACGGCATTATTCCGAAAAAGGTGGTCCTAGCCTTTCTGGCGATCGGGGTCGCCTTTTCCGTCGCGCTCGCCGTCGTACGCATCTACACGGACGGCATGGAGCTTTGGCATATCCTTTTGCCCGGCTATACCCTCATCATGATCATGAGCTACTTCACCCCCGATCTTTTCTTAGGGATTGCCTTTGACGCCGGCGGCGTCGCCTCAGGGCCCATGACAGCGACCTTTATCCTCGCCTTTACACAAGGGATCGCGGCGGGCGCCCCGGGCGCCGACTTGCTGCTCGACGGCTTCGGCGTGGTGGCTCTTGTGGCCATGGCGCCCCTCATTACCTTACAAATACTCGGTCTCATTTCGCTCTGGCGCAGTAAACGTCAGGCTCAATTTGAAGAAGAAGCCGCGCTGGTTATCGCGGAATCATCTGAACTGGATGAAGCAGAGGAGGAGCAAAATGCCGAATCCTAAATCCCTCAGTCACGAGGCAAAAAGTTTGTTGACCATCATATCGAACCCCGGTAAAACGGATCAGATGGCGCGTTTTGCCCTTCAAAACGGCGCGCTGTCCGCCTATCACAGCTACGCCCACGGAACTGTGCCAAGCCATCTTCTATCACTCCTTGGCCTTGCCGGAGTGCGCCGCGAGATGGTCACCCTGACGGTCCCGAAAACACAAGGATTGCGCCTTTTAAATCACCTCTGTGAGCATTTCAATATAGGCAAAGAAACCCACGGTATCGCCTTCTTGCAGAACATAGACGATGACGAGACAGATAAGAGCGACTATGAGTACGCCCTCATCGCGGTGGTTGTAAACGAAGGTGTCGGCGAAGACGTGGTAGACAGCGCCCGAAAAAGCCAACCTGTCGGCGCGACCATCTTAAAAGCGCTGGGCACGGCAGACCACAGCAAAAAAACCTTCGACTTTGAGGTCAACCCGCAAAAGGAACTCGTGCTCATCATCGCGCGCACATGCCATGTGAACGCGCTTCGCCAATCCATCCTAGATGGCTTTGACCTCGATGAACCCGGGCACGGCATCTTTTTCTCACTTGCCTTGGATGAAGTCCGCGGCATCCTCGATATGGTCCCCGAATGTGATGGAGATCCCACCGAAGAAACGCCCGCCCCGGGCTCGCAAAATGACCATACGGCTCTGCTGGTCGGGGTGGACCGAGGCCACAGCCACAACATCGTCAGCTGCTCTGAAAGCCATGGCGGGACAGGGGCGACCATCTTGCACTTCCGACGGACAGAACCCTACTCACAGGGCTGGTATGGCCGTTTAGGCGACCTTGAAAAAGAACTCGTCCTGATCATCGCGAAAAAGGAACTCGCGCTCGAAATAGAGGACAGTTTGCAAATCATGGAAAAATCAGGCGATCAAGAAATGGCGCTCAGCAAGTTGCAGGTCACCCACTTCTGCCGGTTGTCCGAATTAAGTTAAGCAGAGCTTAAGGGGAGGTATAGTAACGCGTAACGGCGTCCGCGATGGCCTCGCCGATCATTTCGCGCCCCCGCTCGGAAGTCAAAAGCTGCCGGTCAGAATCATTGGACAGATAACCGGGGCTAAACGACGCGGACACATAGTTCGTGAGTCGCAAAACGGCCATGTCGCGCTCCTCACCTTCACTTTGACCGTCCTCGGGCGACAGGAAAGGTTCCGCTTTTTCCAGCGAAGATTTTAAGAGCGAAGCCAGCTTCCTTCTCCCCTCACTGTCGATATTCGTATAATTCGGAGCGAGCGTATTCGCGTCCTGACCCACGGCATACTCATTATTCACCTGCTCCACAAAAGGAGCGGACATGAAGTAACTTTGCGAACCGTGACGCGACGGATCGTTTGGGTCATTTCCAAGCGCGAGACTGATAAAAAGCGTATCGCTGTACTGCGATTCAATATCGTAGAGTATACGGAGCTGGGGCGGCGTCCCGATCGAACCGAAAAGGCCCCTCCCGCCCGAGGAAGGACTGTTTTGATTAATCCGGATAATATCGCTCATGAGAAGCCTGAGATTATCGATCGCGTCCCGGTGATAACCCCCCAACTCTGCCGCTTCCCCGTAGCGGATTAAAGCCACTTCCGCCGCTTTAGCAACCGTCCTGAAAAAGGAGAACTCCTCGTCCGTCGTCCGCGTCATGACCACGGTGGCGCCCCGCTCGGCCAATTTTTTTTCCGCGATCAGCGCGATCTCAAGCACGATCCGCTTCTCGGTCACCACCCCTTCGCCCGTCCCCCACACAGCGCCCGTATCCGCTCCTCCGCGCGTCGCGTCAAGAATCACCGTAATCCCGCGCAAAGGTTCCACATCGCCTCCCAGCCCCAGGTAAGCGTCCAGGTTAGGCTCATGGAGTCTTGGGATGGACAGTGTCTCGGGCCACAGCCGCAGAGCTTCACCGCCCCGGGGCAGCTCGTCAGGATCGTTGTCATAGATGGGAAGATCGTAGAGCAGCACTTCACTCTCTTCGGGATCCTCAGAGGACAGCGGCTCTTGTTCGCTTGTCGGGTCAGGTTCGGGGTTCTCCCCTTCTGTGGGAGCGGGCATCGAAGTCTTGACCTGTTCAAAACGTTTGGCGCCGCGGATCGGTTTTTGCGTCACGCCGAAAAATGAGAGCAACAGCAAAAGGCTGCTAACGACGAGCAGCACGGAAACGAAACGGACTCCCTTCCTGCGAGACATGCGATTAATCCTTGTCTGATTGTTTAGAAAGCGTCTCGACTATAGACGCAAGATGTCTTGCGTGCGACCGGATCAGGGAAAGATCCGGCCCTTCAATCATGACGCGGATCAAGGGTTCTGTCCCCGATTTGCGCAAAAGCACACGGCCCTCTGACGCGAGCGCCTCTTCCACCTCTAAGACCGCGGAAAGAAGCGTTTCATGTTCCAAAATCTTGTTTCTTAAGCTCTCTTTCACGAGTACATTTTCCAATACCTGCGGAAAAAGCTGAACCACACGCCTCAACTCACTTAACGGCTGACCTTCGCCTAAACGGCGAATCGCGCGCAGGAAACGCAGCGCTGTCAGCTGCCCGTCACCGGTAGTCGCATCCTTTAAAAGGATCACGTGACCGCTTTGCTCGCCGCCTAAACAAAAGCCTTCCTGCAACATATGCTCCAGGACATAGCGGTCACCGACGGCTGTGCGGACAAGGGTCATCCCAAAACGCTCCGTCATCAGCTGCAGACCGATATTGCTCATGACTGTCGCCACGATGGTTTTTTTCGAAAGTTCATTTCGGCGGTCAAGATCCATCGCCAATATCGCGAGCATGACATCGCCGTCACAGAGTTCGCCCTGGTCGTCAATCGCAATCAGGCGGTCCGCGTCACCGTCGAAGGCAAGCCCCATGTCGGCTTTTTCTTCGATGACATGATGCGCTAAGCGGTCGGCGTGCGTTGAACCGCAGTCAAGATTAATGTTAAATCCATCCGGTTCAACTCCAAAGGCGATGACTTCCGCGCCCAGGGCTTGAAAAAGCTTTGGCGCCGTATGGTAACTTGCACCGTTGGCACAGTCGATGACAAGGCGAAGCCCTGTAAGGTCGACGTCGGCAATCGACAACAGATGCTCAGTGTACATGTCTGCGCCTTCATCCAGGCGGATGAGCCTTCCGACCTTGTCGCCGACAGGCCGCATTTCAGGGGGATAGCCCTCTTTTACATGCGTCTCAATCTTGTCTTCGATTTCGTCGGGAAGCTTGAAGCCTGAAGAGGAAAACAACTTGATGCCGTTGTATTCAAATGAATTATGCGACGCCGAAATCATGGCGCCCGCGTCCGCCTGGAGCTCAAGCGTCAACCAGGCAACCCCCGGCGTCGCGATGACACCCGCGTAGACCACATCCGCGCCCGCCGCGTTAATTCCAGCGATGAGAGCAGAAGCGAGCATCCCGCAGGACACACGCGTATCGGCACCGACGACAAAGGTCGGCTTATGATGCGTTTCTTCCGTTAACACGCGAGCGGCCGCCATGCCGATCTCAAAAGCAAGATCGGGCGTCAAGTCGCGATTTGCGACACCCCTCACACCATCTGTTCCAAAAAGTCTTGACATTTAATAATCACTCAATCGTAAAAACGTTCACGGTCACCGTTCCCGGAATCAAAAGTTCTGTCTTGGTGTAGAGCAGCGTATTCGTATCGACTTGAACCTGAAGCTGCACAGGTCCCGTCCGGTTCACCGCGCTGACATCGATGAAGGCCGAAATTTTCCCCGGGTTGATCTCAGAGAGCACCTGAGACCTGCCTCTCAATGTGATCTGGACATTTGCGACAGGATAACCCTGAATGCCAAAGCCGCGATCGCGTGCCTGATCGACTCCGTAATGCGCAAGCGGCACCGAGTAGGTTTTGGTCGTCACGGGATTGACCGTCACCTGGACAAAAAGCCACATGAAGCTAGCCAAAAAGATGGCTACCACCGCGAGGGCGGCGCGCTGTTTTCTGGAAAGAAGCGACCTTGCGCGGTTGCGCGTGCCGTAATCACGTTTTTTCATTGCAACCGGCACTGTCTTGGTCAGCGCATCGTGGATATCGCTCTTCTCCTCACGCTCCGCCTCATCGCGGAAATCGTGAGAGGAGAGAATATCTTCGTCCGAGTCGTTGCCATTCACGATGCCCTTTCGCTTCATGAACAGCATTCTGATTTTATTTTTGAAAGAGCGGTCCTCTTCTGTGGCCGTCATGCCGAGCAGGCGGTGAAGCTGTGTCCTTAACGCGTCCGCATTCCCGAGTACCAGCAAAACACCGTTGACCGCGATGCTGATCACCCCGCGCTCCTCGGAGACGACAATGGCAATCGCGTCCCCCATCTCGCTGGCTCCGACGGCCGCGCGATGGCGAAGACCAAAATCTCTTCTCATATGGTAGTTGTCCGAAAGCGGCACATGGACGCGCGCGGCGGCCACCCTTCCGTCACGGATCAGGACGGCCCCGTCGTGCAAGGGCGAGCCCGTATAAAAGATTTGACGCAGCAAGGCAGAGGTCACATTCGCGTCAATCCCCACAGCGTTCTCCTGCTCTTGCAGTTCGCCTAGGCGTGTGTCACGTTCCAGGATGATTAAAGCCCCCGTCCTGGTCTCTGACATCCATTCACAGGCGTTCACAATCGCCTCGATCATCTGGTGGGCGCTCGGGCCCCCGGAGAGCGTCTCAAAGCTCATGTAGGACAGGCGGTTTCGGCCGACGGCCTCAAGCGTTCGCCTCAACTCCGGCTGGAATATCACGATGATGGCAATCGCCAAAATGGAGATCGTCCGATTCAACATGAAGCCGATCGTATTCAGCCCGATGGCGCTCGCGACAAGGGCAAAAACAATAATGAGGATGATGCCCCGCAAAAGCTGCCAGGCGCGCGAGTCACGCAGGAGCAATAATATGAAATACAAGATCAGCGCCGTGATCGCGATGTCAAATAGAGCGATCACAACGTCGAGCGGTCCGCCTAGGAACAGGAGGCCGTCTGACAGGCTGTAGCGTAACTCCCTGAAAAATTCACCGATTTTTGAAAATAAGCTCGCTGACAAGAACGCTCCTTTCGCTCCTTTAACTCTTAAAATCTTTTTTCCATATTAGCATAAGCTGAGGCCAACAGGCTCAAAATGAAGTTTGACAACGGCGCCTCCCGGCTGGTATTATTCCACATGTTGCGACGTGTCATTGCCGATTAGTGTAACGGTAGCACACCTGACTCTGACTCAGTTTGTCCGGGTTCAAATCCTGGATCGGCAGCCA
>Ga0265294_10002759_pt1 | contig 22832 bp, 24 predicted proteins | sample MunlanPumphouse3_FD_192504 | JGI IMG/M metagenome (GOLD analysis project Ga0265294, IMG submission 192504) | Groundwater microbial communities from a municipal landfill in Southern Ontario, Canada - Pumphouse #3 | ecosystem: Environmental > Aquatic > Deep subsurface > Groundwater | place... | reverse complement strand
AGATTCTCGGTCAATACCCGACATATAAACGCCGGACGCGAGAAGCAGGCACATCACGATGCCGACGGCTCCCCACATTTTGAAATTCCAATTCAATTTCATATACAACGCGACGTCCTCGGTAAATATATAGGTTTCTAAAATTATCACAATAAGGATTATCCAATACAATTAGGATAAATATGGTTACTAATCACCTTATGTTAAAAATAACTGCTGGATGGTTGAAAATACCATTGTGATAAAGAGATATAGAAAATATATAATGAGGATATAGTTTGCCAATTGTAAATTCTTTGATTTCCTTCAATATCATAATATCAACGACAATCCATGTCCCTGTGTCAACCGGCCCATATGGTCTAAATGGTGAATAAACGGTTTAAAGGTGCATAATCCTATGAATAAACGCGGAAAGTGAAAAAATGGCGGATATTACTTTGTTCAACGAATTGAAACAGTTGGCCGAAGCCGAAGGAATGGATCTGTTCGGCGTTGTCGATGCGAATTGTTTCCTTGATGAAAAATATACAGGAAAAAAACCTCAGGACTTTTTTGAAAACATCCGATCCGTGGTGTTGTTGGCCGCAGCCGTACACAACGGTGCGGTTGAACCTCTTCCGGCCGGCAGAGCGGAATACACGAACACGCTGATGTCCGCCACGGCATTTCTCAGAGTCGCAGCGTACAAAGTCGCAAGAAGGATAGAAAAAAAGGGATTCTTGGCCAGTATCGTTCCCAACGAAGGAAGCGAGTTCGGTTATTGGTACGCCGACAAAGAAACATTGCTTGCCAACCTTTCAATAAAGTGGGCGGTATAGTGCGCCGGAATGGGTTCCTATGGGACAAACCATCTGATAATAACTCCGGAATACGGCCCCAGGGTCAGAATCATCGCCATTCTCACGGACCTGGAAATTCCTCACGAATCCCATGAAACAAAATTCATCAGCGATCTCTGCAAAGATTGCAACATATGCGTGGAAGTCTGTCCCGTCGGAGCCATAGGGGAAGACGGAACGATTGAAAAATTCGCATGCAGGGATTACATGTTCAAAACTCTGGAAGGGCTGAGATGCGGATTATGCCTGAAAGCCTGTCCGCTGAACAGACTTTGATTGAAAAATAAAAAATCGTGGGATAAGAATACCCCTCTCGCAGGAGAGGGGAATTGAAGTTTCATATGTCTCTGAAAGAGACGGAGTATTCCATTTTTTCGGCACCGAAAAACTTTTGGGAAAATTCGGCGGCGTCTTTGGGGCCGAATTCCTTGCAGGAAAATATGTCGATGAATGCACGGTCGGTGTCTTCGGCGAAGTGACCGGAAATCATCGAGGTTTCTATCAGCTGAACCAAAGAATACCCTTGTACTTTGGGCTCATCGCCGAAGAAGACCACCTGAGGTTCCCCGTATCTTTTCATATCGATGTGTTTGGCAAGATCCACGGCAAACTGCGTGATGTGATCTTTGCTGGATATTTTATCGTGGTCGCAACCGCCCAAATCGACGGAAACGAGAAGGCCCCACTGCTTCTCGGCGTTATATTTTTCTATGGCTTCTTTATCGTCGAGAAGCTTTCCGGAATAGGGACTCATTGTGTACATTTTTTATTCCTCCGACAGAAATGAATTTCCGTCAGAACAGTGTTAATTTATTCCCGTATTTTAAGTAATGCCTCCGTCCGAAAAGGGCGTGGATTGACTACCGTCAATCGAAGCCGAAAGTTGTCGGCGGAGAGACAAATATATTACAAAGGAGACATCGGTATTCCCTTGAATACAAACCGTGGAATCGACAATTTTTCCCTCCGTCGGGTAAACATCCGATATATATCGCGAGAGTAATCACGGTGTCATGGCATCCGAAGTTTTCTTTACCGACATGCGAGCCGAGATCGGAGACACGATACCCGATAAGTTCCGCAGACTGATGCTTAAAGCCGGATTCGGAAACATGGATTGCGACAAGAAGTTCGTTGCGATCAAAATGCATTTCGGGGAGTTGGGAAACCTTGCGTATCTGAGACCGGGATTTCCCCGGGTAATAGCGGAAGAAGTCAGAAACAACGGAGGCATTCCTTTCCTGACCGATTGCAACACACTGTACGTCGGAAACCGAAAAACCGCCCCGGAACACTTGGACACCGCCAATTACAACGGATTCAACAGGATGTCCGCGGGCTGTCAGATAATCATCGGAGACGGTCTGAAAGGCACCGACGAAGTTGAAATTCCCATTGACGGCGAATACGTCAAAACCGCGAAAATTGGGAGAGCGATTCATGATGCGGACATACTCGTAACCCTGTCCCACTTCAAATGCCACGAACTGACAGGATTCGGAGGTGCGTTGAAGAACATCTCCATGGGATGTGCGTCACGCCGCGGAAAGATGGAAATGCATGCCGCGGGCAAACCTTCCGTGGATCCGGAAGAATGCGTCGGATGCGGAAAGTGTATGAAATACTGCGCTCAGAATGCCATAACCCTGATTGAAAAGAAAGCCGTCATCGACTATAATGAGTGTGTCGGATGCGGAAGATGCATCGGCGCCTGTCTTTATGACGCCATAAGTGCTGAAAACGACGAGGACGCCGAAATATTGAACGCCAAGATAGTTGAATACGCCATGGCGGCCGTCAAGGACAAACCCCATTTCCACATCACCGTGATGACGGATGTCTCGCCATACTGCGATTGCCATTCCGAGAACGACACGCCGGTGATTCCCGACGTGGGAATGCTGGCGTCTTTCGATCCCGTGGCTTTGGACAAAGCCTGCATTGATTTGGCCCTTAAGCAGCCGCCGGTCATAGGCAGCGCATTGTACGAAAAATGCGGCCACAAGGTTCCCGAAGACATGTTTGCCTGCATCCATCCCGAAACAAGATGGCAAAGCACCTTTGAACATGCAAAAAAGATGGGTTTCGGCTCTTCCGAATACAAACTGACTGAGATAAAGTGAAGACATGAGAACATTCATCGCAATAAGAATTCCCGAAAACCGATCTTTGGCCGAACCGATTTCACTTCTGAAATCCGAAAAAAAGATGAAGACTTACGGACCGGACGGACTGCATCTCACCCTGTGTTTCATAGGGGAGATTACGGAAGAAGAGTTGAAGGGCATCGTTTGCGCTCTCGACAAAGCCGCCGAAGGGTTGGATTCTTTCGAAGTATCCGTAAAAGGCATGGGGACCTTTCCCGGAAGAAACGGACCCAGAGTACTGTGGATCGGTGCCGATTCCCACGGCGTTCTCGAAAAACTTGCCGATGATATTTCGGACAATCTCTCCGAACGGAACATTTCCCATGACAGAAAAAAGTTCGTCCCGCACATCACCGTCGGAAGGTCCAGAGACATAAACGGTTCCGAACTGGCGGGAAAAATCTCCGAAGAAAACAAAGACAGGGAGTTCTTTGTTTTCAAATGCGACAAAGTGACCGTATACCGCAGCGTGCTTAAACCTGAAGGACCCGTTTACAAAGCGATTTACGAAAAACATCTTTGACTTTTTCACCGTAAGATTAACTGTAGATATCCGTTCTTATACGGGCACATTCCGAATCTTGGAATCATGAGAATAATCAAGCGTCTCATGAAAGGAGGAATGTCGAAAGACAGAAGAGGCGGAATCGAGGGACTTCCGCTGCAACTGATAATAATCATCATGGTTGCAACCATCGGGGCCGGCATCATTCTGGGTTGGATGGGTAATATCGAAAGTCCGAAGTACATCGGCGGGGTTCAGGTCCACACTCCGAGCATAGAATTGGAGAACGGGATAATCACGGATGCCATGATATCGGTGACCGTCACTGATCAGGACGGCAATCCCCTCGAAAACGCTTCCGTCGTTCTTACCGGTCTCGGAATCCGCACAGACGACGGTGACGTTCCGTACGATACCACAAATCATGCCGGAGTCGTCTCGTTTACCCAGTTGAGAATCATAATGAAACACAGCCCCATAGGATATATTACCGTCAATGTCTCCGCACCGGAATACGGGGAACACAACAGCACAAGGATTCCGGTGATAGCCTGAGACGGGACCGCAAAGGCGTTATCGGAATGCCGATACGGCTTACCGTTGTTTTCCTGATATTGGCCCTCATCGTTCCCGTGGCGGTGGGTTTTATCGGGGATTTCCGCAAAGACACGGAAGTCTCCGATCTTCTGATTCAGGCAAAAACGGTGTCCGATACTGCCAAAAAAACATATTACGCCGGAATCGGCGGTGTTTTCACCGCCGATGTTTCCATCGGGACCGGTTGCAGATTGGATATAGGCGGGGAAGGTTCCGACGCTTATGAGATAAGGATGGTTTATTCCGACGAAGAAGTGGGAAGGGTCTTTATGGAACGGCCTCCGGTCCGATTCGCCGAACCCGTTTCCGTTTCAGGAATTCTTACGCTTGAATTCGAATGTGTTTCCTGCGACGGAGGGGCGGCTGTCAGGGTGAGTGTGCTTTGATTGAATTCACGTACTCCAGAGTGACGCTTTGCATCTGCGGCATAGCGTTGTTGGCCTCCGTCGGCATTCCCCTGACGGGAATGTATTCTTCAAACGAAGACGTGCTGATGAGCGAAAATGCGGACCGAATCGCCTGGATGCTGGACAGTCTGCACGGTTATGATGCGGATGAGTTCACAATCAGGGGATGGGATGTTCTCCCGGGTTCGGACTGCGGCCTGATTGCGGAAGGTCACGAAGTCATTCTTAAAAATTCAAAGGGCGAATACGTATCCCATACTCTGAACGTCTCCCGTCTTACGTTGGGATACAACGAAGAGATTCGGTTGAAAGTCGTTGACGGCGTTCTTGTCCGGTTATGATTTGTCGCCGAATATTTCTGCGGCTTTTCTCAATGCGTTGCAGAAACGTTCGATGTCTTCCTCATTGTTGTAGAGATAAACCGAAGCCCGGGCGCTGCCTTTGATTCCTTTGCCTTCGAACATCGGATGGGCGCAGTGCAGACCGGAACGGATCATGATTCCGTCCATTTCGTCGAGAATGACGGCTATGTCATGAGGGGACATTCCGTCAACGTTGAAGGAGAACACGCTGCCCCGTCTGTCTGGATTCTTCGGACCGAGCACTTTCAGTCCTTCGATGCCTTCGGTGCCGGAATCTATTTTTCTCATCAGTATCCTGTTGTGTTTTTCTATGTTTTCCATTCCCACGTCCATGAGATATTCCAACGCGGCTTTGGTGCCTGCGATTCCCGCATAGTCCTGCAATCCTGCTTCAAACTTCTCGGGATGGGGTGCCAGTCTGACAGATTCGTATGTGGTTATCCCTACCGTTCCGCCCCCGTAAATCAACGGACTGAGTTTTTCCAAACACTCGGACTTTCCGTACATCACGCCCATCCCCGAAGGTCCGAGCATCTTGTGTACGGACATGCAATAAAAATCCGGATCTATGTCGCTCAGGTCGACTTTCATGTGAGGTGCCGCCTGCGCCCCGTCAATGATGGAAACCGCTCCGTAATCCCGTGCGATTTCAACGATTTCTTTGACTGGCATGATGCACCCGGTCACGTTGCTGGCATGTTGCACGGACACCGCTTTGACGCTGCCGTCCATGGATTCCTTGAAAGCTTCCAGATCGAATTCCCCTTCTTCGGTGGTTTTGGCGTATCTTCTTTTCAATCCTTTCTTTTCCGCCAGTATCAGCCAGGGAACATGATTGGAGTTGTGCTCCGAATCGGAAGTCATCACGGCATCTCCGGGGTTGAAAGGAAGTCCGAAAGCTATGGTGTTCAGCGCTTCGGTGGTGTTTCTGCAGAAAGAGTAACAGCCGGAATCGTCGGTGTTGAAGAATTCCGCCAACGTCTCCCTTGTTTCGTCAACGGTTATGGATACTTTGGAACCCATGCCGTGAACGCTTCTGCCTCCGCAGGTGGGGGTTTCTTCATAATACCGGGTGATGGCTTGAATGACTTTGTCGGGACGCAGGGATTGGCAGGCGCTGTCCAAATAGACGCCTTTGCCGTCCCTCATGGTAGGGAAGTCTCCGCGGAGTGCCGTCAGGTCCATGAAAAGGCCATGATACTCCTGTTCTTTACATTTATGCATCTGAACGGGTTTTTAATGTGGAAAGCATATCCCGTGCCAATGGGAAAATTGGAAGTAACCGTCGGCAAACTGAATTTCAGGTTTCCGGGAATCGTCGCATCGGGCATAATGGATGAAACGGGAGATTCAATGGTCCGCATGTTTAAATCCGGCGCGGGAGCGGTGGTAACCAAATCCATCGGTTCCGAACCCCGCCCCGGCCATGCCAATCCGACATTCACGGAAGTCGGATGCGGATACGTGAATGCCATGGGATTGCCGAACCCGGGCATCGATTTGTTTGAAGCAGAAGTCGGAATGGCCTCCGCCGAAGGTCCCGTGGTGGGATCTGTGTTCGGGGGCGATGAAAAAGAATTTGCATATCTGGCTTCCAAAATGGAAGAATACGGCGCGGTTGCCGTTGAATTGAATCTGTCCTGTCCCCATGCCGCGGGCTACGGCGCAGAAATAGGTTCGGTCCCCGAAATGATAACTTCCGTGGTTTCCGAAGTCAAATCTTCCGTCGATATTCCGGTCTGGGCAAAACTCACGCCAAACACCGATTCGGTTCCCGCTCTGGGCCGGGCCGCGGAAAGGGGAGGCGCCGATGCCCTGGTCGCAATCAACACGCTGAAAGCCATGGTGATATGTCCGGAACTGCGCAAACCCGTACTGAGCAACAAATTCGGAGGTTTGTCCGGGCCCGGGGTGAAACCTGTCGGAGTCCGTGCGGTTTACGATCTTTACAATGCCGTTGACATACCGATAATCGGCGTGGGAGGCATTACCGACTGGAGAGACGCCGTCGAATACGTAATGGCCGGAGCTTCGGCTTTCCAAATAGGAAGCGCCGTAGGTACCGTCGGCACCGAAATCTTCGATAAAGTCAACAAAGGTGTTTCGGCTTTCATGGATGAACAGGGATTCGGATCCGTTAAAGACATGGTGGGTGTTGCCCATGATTAACGTTGTCAGAATAATCAAGAAAACAAAAGAAAGCCATGACACCTACACCTTTGATTTCGAACTGGACGTTTCTGCCGTGCCGGGACAGTTTGTCATGGTCTGGGTGCCGGGTGTCGACGAGGTGCCAATGTCGCTGTCCAAAACCGGCAAAATCAAATCAATCACCGTAAAAGGAATCGGTGAGGCCACGAATGCCATTCACAAGATGAACGAGGGGGATTGTCTGCGGATAAGAGGCCCTTACGGAAACGGGTTCAACCTTGAGGGAAAAAAGAAAATCCTTGCCGTCGCCGGCGGTGTGGGTGCCGCGGCTCTGTTGCCCGCCATCGCCGAAACGGGATGTGACACCATCATCGGCGCCCGTTCGGACAAAGAGATAATACTTGACGGACCGGTAAAAAAATACGTAAAAAATCTCTGGATATCCACTGATGACGGTTCCAGAGGATTCCACGGCAACGCCGTGGAATTGGCCAAGGAAAAAATAATTTCCGGAAAATATGATTTGGTCATCGGCTGCGGTCCTGAAATAATGCTTTTCTTTTTGCACAAAGCCTGCAAAGAACTCGGTGTCGATTGTCTGCTTTCTCTCGAAAGGCATATGAAATGCGGAACCGGAGTGTGCGGATGCTGCGTCATTGACGGGGAGAGGGTCTGCAAAGACGGTCCCGTGTTCGATTCCGAACAGTTGGACAGACTTTCGGATTTCGGCAGCAGGAAAAGAGACGAGTGCGGATGCATCATAAATCTGAGGTGATTTTCTGCAGGTCCCAAAGGGGCATATCGAGGTGCATCACGGAAATCTCGTTGTGATGGTCCCCCGGAGCATTTTCGAAAGAGGCACCGGAACCGTAGTTCCGGAAAGAGCCGCTCCCTTCAGGGAGATGATTATGAACCGATATCCCTGGCTTACCGAGAATTCCGTGAACGTCCTTATGGAGAGGGCTTCCAGAGAAATGTCTCAAATTCTAGACGAGGAAACTTCGGGACGTTCCGCCGCACGCCATCTGGAAGAGAAAGGCCATACCGAAAAAGCGATAACGCATCTTGAGAACATGCTGATTCTGAATCCCGAAGATTCCGATTCCTGGTATCTTCTTGGAGAACTCCTTTGCAAAATCGGACGTGCCGAAGAAGGATACAAAGCTTTTTCCAAGGGGCGGAAAAAGTTTTGATCAGGAAAACAAATCTTTGATTGCTTCGGTTATCTCCGGAACAGTGACGCCCCAAGGCACCAAAGCAACATCGCCTTCGATGATGTGATTTTTCTTTATTTTACAGCATCTGGCTATGGTCTTGACACCGTCCTTGGGACACAGGTCTTTGGGACAGGTGTTCAACAAAGGAACGTCACGGCCGTACAGTTCCATGAATATTCTTCTCGATGTTTCACAGCCGATCAAAGTGACTTCGTGTTCTATGTCCGGAAACGTGTCAAGATAGTAATGCGGCATGTTCGCTTCAAGACCGGATACGACACAAGGGAACACCACTCCTTCGGTTTTCACTTCCGGAAGCAGATCTTTGTAATCGATGATGAGATTCTCGGTCACGATGGGAATATCGATGAACCCGGAACCCAGAGCCTTCCTTACCAACACATCGGTTTTCGAAGGGTACGGGGGAACGCTGTCAACGATTCTCAATATTTTGTAATCCACGTCTTTTACGAAACTGATGTGGGAAAACATCCCCTGAACGATGACGGTTTTCCCGGGATGTTCTTTTTGGATCCGTGCCCTGTCGGGTTCGTTCAGAACGTCGGCCGTCGGCAGATTCACAAACACGGTTTCATCGGGAAGGGCTATGATATCAACGGACTCAATCGTGCGGAATAGACCTTTTCCTTCGGAAAGATGCTGTTCCGCTACGGCGTATTCGCCGTCTTTGGACAATACCGCGTATTTCGCCCTTACGTAGGCCCTGTGTCCGACGAGACCTTCGCGGATTCCTTCTTCCGTCAAAGGAAAATCGGCTTCGAGGACGGATATGTCCTTGCAATGCATGAACACGGTGTATCACAAAGAGGATAATAACCGTTATCATAAGCCCTCTGCGAAATTGTTTAATATATCAAATCATTGGAGAGTCTGGCTGTCGGGATAACACAGAGGCTATGTGGCGGACTGCAGATCCGCATACGGGAGTTCAAATCTCCCTCCCGACCCCACTTCATCACGACCGTTCGGTCGATTTCCCTCTTTTGTGAATCGGTAAAACAATACTTTTTAAAACATGCCAGTACTGTATTGCCGATACAGTGTCTCATACATCGGATCGGTTGAGGGCGCCTGCATAAAACATCTGCCGCGGCATCTTGGTTTCTTCATCGGCCTCCGATATATGCGGATATATCTTTCAAAAACGGAAGCACCCTTAATTATTGTCCCGTCAATACCCCGGGCATGAGAAACATATGGCATGACATCGACCCCGGCAGAATATCCTCCGATGATTTCATAGTGGTCGTGGAAATATCCAAAGGCAGCAAAAACAAATACGAACTGGATAAGGAAACCGGCATGTTGATGCTTGACAGGATACTTTACACCTCGACGCATTATCCCGCTAATTACGGTTTTATTCCCAGGACTTTTGCGGATGACGGGGATCCTCTTGACGCGTTGGTGCTTTGCTCGGAGCCCTTGACGCCCATGACGCTGGTGAGATGTTATCCAATAGGCGCCATAAAAATGATTGACAGCGGCGAGAATGACGAAAAGGTCATAGCAATACCTTTCGGAGATCCCACCTATAATTCTTTCAGGGACATATCCGATCTTCCGGAACACATCTTCAACGAGATGGCTCACTTCTTCTCCGTTTACAAAACACTTGAGAAAAAAGATACTGCGGTTGATGAAGTGATCGGATCCGGAGAAGTGGTGGAGATAATAGAACATAGTTTGGAAAATTACAATAAACTGTTCAAATGACGTATAAGAAAGGTGATTTGCAATTACGGTTTTATCCGTTTTGCCGATTGTGCTCCGGAGTCTGAATCCCGTTTCGGAACGGATACGCTCAGTCATTCCGCCGTACAACGGTCGGACCCGTCCGACTCCGATATTTTAAAACATACACAATCTATTTAAATACGCTTTATATAGCAATTTTAGGTGCATCATGAAAATTGAGAATGTTGTAGCATCGAGTTATCTCGGAAGAGAACTTGATTTGAATGTTATCGAGACTTCTCTCGAAGGTGCCGAATACAATCCCAAGAGATTCCCCGGTTTGGTTTACAGACTCAAGGATCCGAAAACAGCCACCCTGCTTTTCAGAAGCGGTAAAGTTGTCTGTACCGGAGCCAAAAATTATGACGATGTCGTAAGAGCCGTGACCACCGTAGCCAAAGATCTTGAGAAAGCCGGCATCGAGATTACCATAACACCCAAAATCGAAGTTCAGAACATTGTTGCTTCCGCAGACCTCGGTCAGGAAGTGAACCTGAATACCGTTGCCATAACCCTGGGACTTGAAAAGGTCGAATACGAACCCGAACAGTTCCCCGGTTTGGTTTACAGACTTGATGACCCGAAGGTGGTCGTACTGCTGTTCAGCAGCGGTAAAATGGTCTGCACCGGTGCGAAGGTTCCTCCGGACGTCAACCGTGCCGTCGATAAAATAGCGGCCGAACTCAGATCCGTCGGATTGATGAGATAAACTTTAACCAAAACATCGGCGGGGTTTTCCCGCCGTTTCACATTCTTCTGAAACCTCTGGATATCCAAAGTCCGATTGCTCTTGTTCCGTATTTCAACGTGCTGATGACGGAACGGTTGGCACTCACCGCTTCCATGGGTGACGACACCATCGTTTCGACGACTTCCTGCCAGGTTCTCAGATTGTCGGGGAAAACAAGATATCCTTTTCCCAATTGATCCGCCGTGTGGGCATCGGAACCTGCGGAAACGGGGCAGTCCATCTTTTTTGCAAGAGCCGCCGCGCTGCGGTTGTCCCTTCGATACGATCTTGCGTTTGCGGCCTCGATGCCGTCAAAGGGATTTGCCAAAGTGACTTCCTTGCCCAGTCCGGACCACCATCTGAACGGGTGTGCCGCGAAAGCGTAACCTCCCGCATCATGGATGTCCTCTATGGTTTCTTTTGCGGAAAGTCTTGATTCGATTTCTCTGTCGATGCCGTAAGCCAGGATGTGGCCTTCCGATGAAGAAACTTCGACGGCCGGAACCACGATAAGCCTTCCGTCATCTTTTATCAGATCGTAGGCCTCAAAGCTGTTGTGATCGGCAATGGCTATGCACCCCAAACCCCGTTCGACGGCAAGCTCCACCGCTTCGTGGGGATCTATGCTTCCGTCACTGGAAAACGTGGTATGGATATGCAGGTCAGCTTTCATCTTACGCCGGCACCGTCCGTGATGTCCTTGTCAAGAGTTGCGAAAGTACCTTTTCCGTCACCGAGAAGAACCGCTTCCTCTCCGTCAATGACCGCCACGACGGGAGACGGACTTCCGTCGGGAATTTCCGTTCCCTCGGGGCCGACGGCAAGTTTGCCGTTTTTGACCGAAGTCACTTTCATATTTACTTTCAAGAAATCCTTGTATTCCAAACGTGAAGATGAAGGTTCGAATCCGGAAGCGAAAACCGTGCCGTCCGGGACTTCCGCGGAAGGAGTCAGCAACAGTACGCTTTTTCCGCCCAGATCCTCATCGTCCGCCGCAAGCAGCATGCCCGAGGATTCAATGCCTCTCAGTTTGGCCGGTTTCAGGTTGGAAACAACGATTACATTTCTGTTTGTAAGATCTTCTTTAGAATAGTAGTCTTTCAATCCCGCGACAATCTGTCTGGGCGACTCCTCTCCGACGCTGACCCTCATAACGTAGAGCTTGTCCGCGTCGGGATGATTGTTCACTTCCAGAATCGTGGCGGATTTCAGATTGAGTTTTCTAAACTCCGCAAAGGGACCGGTGATTTCCGGTTCCTTGATTTTTTCTTTACGTTTCTTGTCCTCTTCTTCGAATTCGACCTTTTTGTACACCGGAACCGGTTCGGGGATTACGGTGCCTGCCGTGAGAGGTTCCGTCATTCCGTCATATCCGCATTCTTCGACGGTTCCTTCGGATCCGAGATATTCCCAGATTTTTTCGGAAGATTTGGGAAGGAAGGGCCAAGCCATGACCGCCAGGGCTTTGACGATGCGCAGATTGGTGTTCATGACCCTGCCGCAGGCCTCCCTATCGGTCTTTATGAGTGCCCATGGTTTTGACGAGTCAAAATACTTGTTTCCGAAATGAGCCAGTTCCATCATCGCTCTGAGAGCTTTCTTGAATTCGCAGTCGGAAAGATATCCGTCGTATCTTTCGAACACCGAAGAAATCATGTCAATGACTTCCTTTGACTCTTCGTAGGAAGCGGGTTCGGGCACGGAACCGAAGTTCTTGTGGGTAAAACTGAGGCATCTGTGGTAATAGTTTCCCAGAACCGCCACAAGCTCGTTGTTTATCTTAATCATGAAATCTTCCCATGAAAAGTCCGTATCATGAGTGTCGGGCATGTTGACCGACAGATAATACCTTACGAGATCCGCATCGTATTTCTTCAGCACGGAAAGAACATCGATTGCGCCACCTCTGCTCTTGGACAGTTTTCCGCCGTCGAACATAAGATATTCGTTTGCGGGAATGTCATAAGGCAGATTGTAGTCTCCGCTGCCCATAAGCATGGCCGGCCAGATTATAGAGTGAAAAGGTATGTTGTCCTTTCCGATGAAATAGTAATGTTTGACTTCGGGGTTCAGCCAATATTCTTTCCAGAGATCGGGTTTGCCGCACATCCTTGAATATTCCACGGATGCGCTGAGGTATCCTATCACCGCGTCAAACCAGACGTAGATTACCTTTCCGTCCCAGCCTTCGACGGGAACGGGAACGCCCCAGGACATGTCCCTGGTTATTGCCCGGTCCTGAAGACCTTCGTTTAGCCAGTTCATCGTGAAGGTTTTTACGTTGGATCTCCAGAAATCTTTGGTTTTCATAAACTCTTTCAATCTTTCCCCGAAAGCGCTGAGTTTCAGGAAGAAGTGTTCGGTTCCTTTGATTTCGGGAGTTTTTCCGCACTGGATGCAGACCGGGGATATAATGTCCCCGGGTTCGAAGGTGGTTCCGCAGCTGTCGCACTGATCGCTTCTGACTTTCGCGGCGGAACAGGACGGACATACCCCTTCCACATATCGGTCGGGAAGAAATCTGTCACATTCTTCACAGAAATACTGATTGGTTTCTTTTTTGTAAAGATAGCCTTCTTCGAGAAGTTTCAGGAACATTTCCCTGACGACTTCGTAGTGGGTGTCACAGTAAGTCTTGTTGTAAAGTGAGTATTCTATGCCGAGATCCTCAATGGCCTTCTTGTTCAGTTCATGATATTTTTCCGCAATCGCTTCAGGGGTGGTTTTTTGCTTTTCTGCCGTGACGGTTATCGGCGTCCCGTGCTGGTCGGACCCGCCGACCATGAGAACTTCGTTGCGGAGAAGGCGGTTGTATCTGCTGAATATATCCGGGGGTAAGAGAGATCCGGCCACGTGCCCGAGATGTATTTTCCCGTTGGCATAAGGCCAGGCTATGTTTATACAGACTTTTGACATGTTACCGGTTTAAGCCAATACATGCCGAATATAAAAACATGAACAGAACGCCCTCATCCGACCGAACCTTTTCTGGGGTGGTAAGCATCCGCCTTCTTGACAAAATGCCTGAGAACGAATTCTCCCCATATACCTGCCACCAGAGAACCCAGAATCTGTCCCGCGGCGATTCCCATCCAGATATAATCCAGGGTTCCGCCGAAATTGAACAGGTAAATGCATAGGGGCAGTTGCATCAGGTTCCTTATCAGCGTGCAGATAAGAGAGTATGTTCCGAGAGTCAATGATTGGAACAGCGCAGAGGCTGTGGAACCCCAGCTTGCAAAAGGCAGGAACAGGCAGGCGGCATACATCACATGGGACATCGGTCCCCTCAGATGCACCGTCTCCGGCGTGTAAGATATTATGGCCACCATGTACTTGGCGGTAAACAGTGTGAATATGCTGATTATGATCATTATCGTCACAACCAATTTGAGGGTGAACCGATAAGTTTCCTGCACCCTGTCGAACCTTTTTGCTCCGAACGCCGCGGCGCAGACGGGAATCATGGCGCTTCCCGTCGACATCAACGGAATCATCAGGATATTGATTATACGCCAACTGTTGGCATAAATGGCAACGGCATCGGATCCTCCCGCCCAGAGAAGAATGTTGTTCATGACTATGGAAACCAGGGACACTATCATCATCTCCAGACTCGCCGGTATTCCGACTTTGAAAATCTGTCTGCAAATTAAGGTATCGAATTTGAACCCCCGGAGGGACAGCGTAAGATAGGTTCCGTCTTTCTTTTTGAACCAGTACAGTCCCATACACATACTTGCCAACATCGCGATCACGGTGCCGTAAGCCGCACCGGATATACCCAGTCCAAGACCGAATCCGAAGGGTTTGTAAATCAGGAAGGGGTCGATTATAAGATTTACCACGGCGGCGAATATCTGAATGGCCATGGATTTTTTGGCAGCGCCTTCCGCTCTGAGCAGATTGGAAAACAATGCGCTGAACATCATCACAGGCGCGAACAACACAATCGGGAACGCGTAGCTGTAACACACATCGATGATGCTTTCCCCGCCCATCAGTATCAAAATGGGTTTGAGGAATATCGTAAGGACGACCGCCATTACGATACCGCCGATTATAGTCAGGACAAGAGCTTGGGCAGCTGCCCGATCCGCACCTTTTTTGTCCTCCATCCCTATGTACATAGCGACGGTCTGTGACGCACCTATGCCTATGCCGTTTCCTACAGAAAGTATGATTATAAACAGAGGGAAAACGATACCCACGGCCGCCAAAGCGTCAGGGCCCAATCCCGTTACCCACACTGAGTTAATTACACTGTTGAGACTTTGAAACGTGAGTGCGACGATCACGGGAACCATCATGCCTATCATGGCTTTTTTCGGATTTCCGAGAAGTAACTCAGTACCTTTGGTGGCCCCCTCTGACATATTCCGAAGTTAGATTGAACTTGTATATATAAATTATGAAAATTTCATTCCATGCTTCCTGCCGTAAACTTTGAAGGCCGTCATCGCGACGGTTATTCCCACAAATCCGAAAACGACCTCGGTCAGAGTAAATCCCCACCACATGTGCGAAGCGACCTGTTCGACGGAAATGACTGCGTAAACGACGGCTATGGAAAGATTTCTGACAACGGTGACCAACAGCGAAGTCATGCCTCTGCCCATTGATTGCAACAACGCCGCCGAGGAATGGACCAGAGTAAATGCGGGGAACGTCAGCGTACAGACTTTCAGCATTTCCGCGATCGGCCCCCTCAGTCTTGCCGAATCCTCGGAAAGAGTCATGATTTGCGCCATATAAGGCGCCGTGAAATACGTTATGACTGCAAGCACAATCATTACCGACAACGAGATTTTGAACCCTATGATCAAAATCTCTTTTACCCGTTTGAGATTTTTCATGCCGAAGGACACCGACAGCATAGGAACGAAGGCTATGCTGATTGCATGTGCGGGAACCATCAGAATTATTGCGATTCTCCAAGCGATCTCAAAAACCGCCACCAAATCGGTTCCGCCGGCAAATGCTATGTATCTTACGAAAACAACGGAAATCAACGACATGAACATGAGTTCCGCCGTCTGCGGAATGCCGACTTCCGAAATGGATCTTACTTCGTTGCCGGTGAATCTGAATTTTTTAAGGATTATGGGAACCGCGACATCCTTTTTGATAGAATACCAGTATATGGCTGGAATCATGGATACGGCCGCCGATATCACCGTTGCGTATGCCGCGCCCGCAATGCCGAATCCCAGCGTAAAAATGAAAATGGGATCCAAAATCATGTTGAGGACGGCGGCAACGGAAAGCACGACCATTGCCCTGGTCGCGGCGCCTTCTCCCCGAAGATTGCCGGCAAGAAGTCCCCCGGCCATGAGAAGGGGCGACGTCAATATTATCGGATATATGTAGGCATTGCAAAGATCGGAGATGTCTGCGGCACCCATGTAATTTATCATCGGACCGATGGTTAAACACAGAATCGGTATCGTGATGATGCCGGCAATGATCATCATGACAAAAGCCTGTGAGGATGCTCTGACGGCGGATTCTGCGTCCCTTCCGCCGATACGTTTGGATATTGCGTAAGAAGCGCCTATCCCTATGCCGGTGCCGATGCTGACAATGGCGGAATAAATCGGCGCCGTTACGCTGACGGCCGCAATATGATCCGCGCCGAGCCCGGACACCCAAAACATATCCACAACGCTGTTGAGATACTGTACCAACAATGCCAAAGCAATCGGCAAAGACATTCGGATTACGGCCCGTTTCGGATCTCCGAACAGATTCTCGGAAGAACTGCCTGCAAGAGATACTGCTCCGGGAATCATGAAACGACAATACTCCCGGCGGTTATAATTTCTGTTGGTTGTTTTCTTCTCCGTTTCGGTACCCGGTAGTTTTCTTGGTCGAGATGACTGCACTCGGTTCGATAATTCGGACCGATGTCAAAAGCAGTCCATAATGCTCCAACGGTTTTAAAAACCGATTATTCGGAATCGGCGTGTCCCCGTGATTTGTCGGATTTCATGTTCCTTCTGACTTCTTTCCAAAAACCCGGCATAAACAGCAACAGAGCAGTCGCAATCTCCAACCTGCCCAAAAACATTGCCGACATCATGATGATTTTTGCGGAAGTGCTTAACATGTACAAATCGGAAAAGGATCCGTGTCCTCCGATGACGACTCCGGTATTGCTGACCGAAGATACTGCCAAACCGATTGAATCGGCCGGCAATATACCGGTCATCATCAGGCCTATGAAAGTTATCGTCACCGTCATCGCAAACAGAGCCACAGTCACAAATGCCCCGGAAACCGAAGACTCTTCCACACTGTGTTCATCCATTTTGATATCGTAAACCGCCATGGGATGGAGTATTTTGTAAATGCTGTTTTTGACGTGTTTGACGATAATCACAATCCGGTACATTTTCACGCCTCCCGCAGTGGAACCGCTCATGCCGCCGATGAAAGCCACCAGCAAAAGAAGCATCATGCATAATTGCGCCGGCCAAACGCCCGAATCGGCGTAATCGGTAACGGCAAATCCCGTGGAGGTTCCGGCGGAAATCACGGAGAACAGGGATTCTCCGAAATTGTTCAGGACTCCGACTTTGCCCGCAAATGTCAGAAGAATTCCAATCAGAACCGCAATGACGAGATACCAGCTCGCCGTCCATCTGAATTCGGTGTTTCCGACATAAGATTTGTACATCCTCTTGTGCAACCCCTTGTAATGAAGGTAAAAGTTCGTCCCGCCCAGGAACATGAAAATCATAACCGGTACTTTTATCCCCCATCCATACTCCGTAAGACTGTTGGGATTCGTTGCAAAACCGCCGGTGGATACGGTTGAGAAGGTAATGCAGAGGGAATCGATGAAATTCATTCCCAAAAGTATCAAAAGTATCGCCTGAATCAAAGTCAGGGCCATATAAATTTTAAGAAAACTTCCAACAGAATCTTTTAGCCTGACCGAAAGGTTTCCGGTGCCGGAACCCGACATTTCGTTTATGAAAAAACCTCTGCTTCCGAGACCCATGACCGGAAGCATGTACATGAAAATAAGCAAAACCGATATACCGCCCGCCCATTGCGTCAAAGAACGCCAAACAAAGAGACTGTCGGGAAACCTTTCAAAATCATTTACCATGGTAAATCCGGTTGTTGTGAAGCCGCTCAGGGATTCAAACATCGAATCAATCACGCTCATCCCGAATACAACATAAGGGGCGGAACCCATCAACAGCATAATCAGAAATGTTCCGCCTATCATAAGCACACCGGACGTGATCCGTATTCCTTCTTTGTTTTCTCTGAACAAAACCAGAATGGTCAATCCGATCGGAATAGCGATTGCCGAGGGAATCAGAAACATCCAATAGTTCTCATTCAGGAACATAGCCAGTATAGCGGGGAAAATAAGCAACAGCCCTATGGAAACAATAAGAAAGCCGGCATATCTCAAAACAGTACTTTTGTAGAGACCGTTCCGCAACAAGGATTCCGGATTGGACACAATCATATCTCCATTACTTTTTTACCGAGCAGCTTTCTGACGGCCCCTCTCTTCACTTTGTAAGTATAAACCAAGACACGGTCCCCTTCTTCGAAAACGGTGTCGTATCTCGGGAACACGGTGCATTCGTTGCGTATCACAGTAACAAAACGCACCCCTTCCGGCAAAGACAGATTTCCGTAGGATTTTCCCAGCAATGGGGAATGACTGTCGGTCACGACACTGAAAAAGTATTCTCCGTCGTGTTTCATCCTCAATATCGCGTCCTCGTCCGAAATAAGCCCTTTGGTAATCTCATTGGCTATCGCAAGATGGTATCCGAAAATGGTTTCTATACCGGTATATTTGAAAATTTCCCCGTACTGTTTTGTCAAATATCGGGATATGATTTTTCCCGTACCGAATTTAAGTGAGGCCATACACGCAAGCAGATTCTTTTCGTCGGAATTTGTTACACTGATCAAAACATCCGCCCGACCCACGTTTTCCAGTTTAAGCATATTGGGATCCACAACATCCGCATTGACGACGACGGCGTTCGAAAGTTCACGGGATGCCTTGACGCAAAGATCCGGATTCTCGTCGATAATTTTTATATGGGCCTTTCTGTCCATGGAATCCAAAGCTTTTGCGATATTGAGTCCCACGGCATTCGCCCCCATGATAACGAATTCTTCGTTCTCTCTCCCGGCCCCCATCATTTTGTTGAACAATCCGATTCCCGCTTCGTTGCCGATTACGGATATGCGGTCGTCCGGAAGAATCACGGTGGTTTCCACGTTGGTGATGACTTCCTCGTCCCTGTAAATGCAGACGATGTTGCAGGTTTCCGGAATCTCAAGGTTCATGCCGGCTTTGCCGACAATATCGTGGCCGTCAACTATCTTGAACGTGGCTATGGCCAGATCCAGAAAATGCGTCGATTCGTAATCAACAGCGTTTTCCAAAATCGCCAATTTGAACATTTTTTTGGAAATGATGACTTCCGGAGAAATTATCATGTCCACCCCCAATCCGTTTTCTTCGGACGTATCGATGATAAAATCCTGATTCTTCACCGTGGCAACGGTCCGGACGGAAGGCTTGTATTTTTTGCAAATCATACATGCGAACAGATTGAGTCCGTCTTCCGGGAGGGTGGCGACAACAAGTTCGGCATCATGTTCGTCAATAACGGATTCCAAAATCTTGGGATTTGTTCCGTCCTCGTACAACACAGACACGTTTAACAGATCTTTGACGGAATCGGCCTTGGTTCTGTCGTTTTCCACCACAAGAACGTTATGACCTTCCGCAAGAACCTCGGCGGAAGTAAATCCCACATTACCGGCGCCTATGATTATTATGTTCATCAGATACACCTATCGTACAGTTGCGAATTATACGGACGTCCTTGCCTGTCACCGAATATGAAAGATGTAAATCTTTGTCGAATGACCATTGAGATTGCAATTCCGTTCGGAATGATAAAGGATAAAGGGTTCGATTGAAACGTTTACTCCTCGATTGCGGAAACCGGACACTCGTCGACGCAGAGACCGCATTCGATGCATTTTTTCAGCATCGATGACGGCCACGTCTTCAACGGTGATGGCTTCTTCGGGGCACACGTCTGCACATGCACCGCAGGCGGTGCATTCTGATTCATTTACGGATACCATTCGATAACCTCGCCTCTCTGATATACGAACTCATTTAAAACCGTGACTGTTTGTTTTACTGCATTTGAAATTCCGACCGGTTGCAATCGCGTCCAGTAATCCGATTTTAATGCGGTTGGGCTGATTTTTTGCTTGTCCTTCGTTTCTTTTAGTGTCGGGAATGAATTGTTTTTCAGCGGCATGAATTCTCCGGCGGGAAGCGGAAATGTGTTTTTTGGATTTTGAGCATGTATTTCCTGAAACAGTGACTGCATCATCGAAAAAGGACATGTTCCGTCAGATTTCCGGGAGATTACAGTTCAACGTGTACAGATCGAATATCGTGGACATAGTCTGAACGTAATTCCCGCCGCCAAACGGATACGGCATTATGAACTGCTTTTGACATCGGTCCGGGTTATCAAACAGAACGGGACGACCGCCAAAGATTATATCTAACGTGAGAATAGCGGAAGCATGCGTATAGCCGTCGTCCTGCAGGACAGATGCCAGAATATAAAATGCAACAAAGAGTGTTACAAGTTCTGTCCCTTGGTCAGAACCGGAGTTGAATGCATTGTGTTCGGAGAGAAGGGCAAGCCCATAATTTCCGAAACTCTCTGCCAAGGTTGCGGGATATGCGTGAACAAGTGTCAGTTCGAAGCCATAAAAATCATCGGACTTTCTGACGAACTGAGTTCCGAGATGGTGCACCAGTACGGGGAAAATTCATTCAGACTTTATCGCATACCCATCCCGAAAAAGGGCGTGGTCACCGGTATTTTGGGTCCGAACGGAATAGGCAAAACCACCGCAATCAAAGTGCTTTCCGGGGACCTCATACCCAACTTGGGCAATTACGGGGAACCGTATTCAAAGGAAGAAGTTCTGACGCATTACGACGGAACCGAAGTCAAAGCGTATCTTTCTGAAGTTTATGACGGAAAAGTCAAAACAGCCATAAAACCGCAGTATGTGGATCTTATTCCGAAAGCGGCATCCGGACCCGTAAAAGATTTGCTGTCCACCGTGGAAGGACGCATGACGCTGGATGAAGCCGCGACGGTTTTCGACCTCGAAGGGCTGCTTGACAGAGACATCAGCAAACTGTCCGGGGGAGAGATGCAAAGAGTCGCAATGGCCGCCACCATGATGAAAGACGCGGACGTATACTTCTTTGACGAACCCACTTCTTATCTCGATATTTATCAAAGGGTCAAAATCGCAAGAGTCATCAAAGAACTCAGCGAAGAAAAGCAGGTTGTGGTCATCGAACACGACCTGGCCATTTTGGATTTTCTGGCCGATGTCGTAAACGTGGTCTACGGTTCCGAAGGAGCCTACGGAGTTTTCACACAGTCAAGACAGGTAAGAACCGCAATAAACGTTTATCTGGACGGATACCTGCCCGAAGAAAACATCAGATTCAGAGACCGCCCCATCGAATTCTTCGCTTCGCCGCCCAGGGATGATTGGGTCACGGCGGATTTGCTTTCTTTTGACAGGCTGAGCAAAGATTTCGGAGAATTCAAACTTGACGTCACCGGCGGTTCCATCAAAATGGGGGAAACCGTCGGTGTGGTCGGTCCCAACGCCACCGGTAAAACGACTTTCGTTAAAATGCTGGCCGGCGTGATTGAACCCGACGGCGGCAAAATAGACGGAGACGTGAAGGTGTCCTACAAACCCCAGTATATTTCCGGAGATTTCGATGACAGCGTCAGAGATCTGCTCTACCGCCAGAATTATGAAAAAGCGACGTCCAGTTTATTCGAAGGGGAAGTGATAGAACCTCTTGGCGTCAAACATCTGATGGACAAAGACGTGGACACGTTGTCCGGAGGGGAATTGCAGAGGGTCGCCATAACCCAATGCCTGCTGGCCGACGCCGATATCTACCTGTTTGACGAACCTTCCGCATATTTGGATTCAAATCAGAGAATGAACGCCGCCCGCACCATAAGGAGAATGATGGAAAAAACCGGACGGAGCGGCATGGTCGTCGATCACGACATTTATTTCCTGGACATGGTTTCCGATTCCATGATGGTTTTCGGGGGAGAACCCGGGGTTCACGGTATAGGGGAGGGCCCCTTCGACATGAGAGACGGAATGAACAAATTCCTTTCCGCCGTCGATATAACCTTCAGAAGAGACGCGGAGAGTCACCGGCCCAGAATCAACAAATCGGGTTCCAGACTTGACCGTGAACAGAAATCCGCCGGAGAATATTACTACGCCTGAACATACGGTGCTTGTTGTTCACAAAGAATATACTCGTTAATACCAGCATTATTAAAGAAAGAGCGTTGTTTATGGTTTTGAGGTTAAGTATGTCGGAGATGGGGAGGGTGGACACACACGTACATACCGAATATTCAGGAATCGCCAGACTCGGCGCTCTTAAATTTCCCGAATCCGTGACTACACCCGAACAGCATGTGGACCGCGCACGGAAAAACGGAATGGATGTTTTGTGCATAACGGATCACGATGAAGTCATCGGGGCCTTCAAAGCTCAAGAGTATGCAAAACGGTTCGATGACATCGAAGTCGTCATCGGTGAGGAAGTCACCACGGCCGACGGAGAAATAATCGGACTGTTTTTGAACGAAAAGATACCCGACGGACTTTCCGTCGAAGAGACCGTTGACATCATCCGCTCACAGGGAGGAATCACCATCGCACCCCATCCTTTCAGCTTCCATGTCGACGGGCTTCAGGAAAAAATATTCTCACTCGACATTGACGGTTTCGAAGTCATCAACGGAGGTCACGTTGACAATTATTCCAATGCCTTTGCTCAAGCCGTCATGGACAGATATCCCGGAAGATGGGCGCCCATTTCCGGCAGCGATGCCCATTCCGTACATACCACTGGATTCAACTGGACCGAATTCGAAGGCAACACCGCCGAAGATTTCAGAAGAGCCGTCCTTAACAAAACCACGATTCCCGTCGGCGTGCCGGCCCCGGTGTTCAATGAATTGAAA
>Ga0265294_10002758_pt1 | contig 22832 bp, 22 predicted proteins | sample MunlanPumphouse3_FD_192504 | JGI IMG/M metagenome (GOLD analysis project Ga0265294, IMG submission 192504) | Groundwater microbial communities from a municipal landfill in Southern Ontario, Canada - Pumphouse #3 | ecosystem: Environmental > Aquatic > Deep subsurface > Groundwater | place... | reverse complement strand
CCCAACCTTGACCCAACCTTGACCCAACCTTGACCCAACCTTGACCCAACCTTGACCCAAGGAAGTTTACATAATGTCTCAAAATTATCCAAAATCCCGATATTTCGGGACGAAGTAAGTCCTGAACTGAAGTGACCATCTATAATGTGCTTTCCGTCTAATTAATGCTTTGGGCTATAATTATATAGAGGAGCTAGCTTTTGATAATAGATCTATTTACATCATTATATCGATTAAATTCCGGATGCTAATCTGTATTAAAGATTATTTTGGACGGATGTGAATAATAGGCTATTCTTCATAAAGTTTCTTGATAAACCATGACACATTTATTATTATATAGCGACACATAATAAGATGGAAGAAATGAAAAAAAAGTTTTTATACGCCAAAATACACAGAGCAACCGTAAGGGAAGCTAATTTAAACTATACCGGGAGTATTTCAATACCTTATGACCTTATGCAAGAGGTTGGGATTTCTGAATACGAATTAGTTCAGGTAGTTAATATTAACAATGGTGTCCGCTTTGAAACTTATGTTATTAAAAGCGAAGCCGGGTCAAAAAACATTTGTTTAAATGGAGCAGCCGCTAGGTTGGCTATGATAGACGATAGAATTATTATCATGGCATATTGCGATCTGGAACCGCATGAGATCGCTGGCCATAAACCAAAAATTATTGTATTAGATGAAGAGAATAATATAATAGAAAAAAGATGGGAGAATTAATGTCCAAGGCTCTTTCAACAGTCATTTTAGCTGCTGGTAAAGGAACCCGTATGAAATCAGACCTACCCAAGGTTTTACATAAGATCATGGGAGAAACTATGGTAACACGAGTCGTTCGTACTGCCGAAGAAATTGGCAGTTGCAAAACTGTAGTTGTAATAGGTCATAAAAAGGAATTGGTCCAGGAAGAATTAGCGGGCAAGAACCTTGAATTTGCTATCCAATCGGAACAATTAGGGACAGGTCATGCAGTTATGATGGCTGAAGGATCGCTTAGAGATTTTGATGGCGATGTATTGATCCTTGCGGGAGATGTTCCGCTTTTGAGAGCATCTACACTTAAAAAATTGATGAAAACTCATTATGATCAAAAAGCGGATGCCACTGTTTTATCCGCCATCTTTGAAGATCCTTATGGCTATGGAAGAATTGTCCGTACACCTGAAGGCGACTACTCACATGGAGTAGAAGAAAAAGATGCTGATGAAGAGATCCGTAAGATCAAAGAGATTAATTCGGGCATTTATATTTTTAAAGCTGATCTCCTTTTCCATTATTTACGTTTTATTGGAACAGATAACGCTCAAGGAGAGTATTATCTAACAGACATCCTTCCCATGATGCGTCGCGATAACAAGAAGATCGCGCTTCAGGTGGCAGATGATCCCGATGAGATCCAAGGTATAAATACCATGGAACAGCTTATAGAAGTCGAGGAAAAACTAAAGGCAAGATAATGAAAGTTCTAAAAGGATTAATACTGTTTAGCTCTGCTCTGATCACTATTTTAAGTGCTCAACTGATTGATGATATGTCAGAATTTACTCAAAAAGGTGTGGGTTATGATATGTCCGAGGCTCGTGCATCAGCAGCATTTCTGGATTGGTCAAAAGTCCAGATGCATCATTCCGTATCCATGAGTATGGGTGCATCCGGAATGGGCTCACAATCTTATCTGACTTATCATAATCAATTTTCTATGCCTCTGAGCTCTAAATTATCATTTTATGGGAATTTGTACTGGCAACTTCAGGCCTATGCATCAAATCCTGCATTAGCAAGGATCAATTCTCCTGCCGGAGATTTGTATTTCGATGCAAATTTAGTATATAAAATTTCCGAAAATACCAGTATTAGTCTTGCTGTTGGAAGATATCCTTCTCTTTACGGATATTCTCATTTGCCGGGTTCATATAATTATTACAATAGTTTTTCACCCTTTAATTCAATGTATAACGGATATTATCCAAGGATGTACCCATAGACCCGAAACTTCTAAATAAAATATTAAATGGCGTGATCGTTTTTATCCTTGTTCTGATCATCTTTTTTGTGTATTCCGCAATGGTGGATAGACCTAGGCGTGAAAAAGAATTTGTTGATGTTTTTCCCCGTGAGGGTATTAGCATGGACTCCCGTGCACTGATGGAAATTCAGAGTACTGGAATTGTAATTCGTATTTTAAATGGTAATGGCAAGAGCGGAGTTGCTTATAAACTTAAAGAGTATCTATTGACTCAAGGTTTTGATGTGAGCGAAACAGCCAATGCTGACCATTTTAACTATGAGAAATCAATTATTTATTTGCATAGTTTGGATCATTCTATCAGCAAGAAAGTATCGCGTTCTTTGGGAATAGAAAATAATCCTGTATTGGATGATAGGGCACCGGATTATCCTTGCGACATTACAATAGTTATGGGTAAGGACTATAAAAAACTCCCACCCTTTTTAGGTGACAACAATTAAAGGAATTGCATGACAGAAAAACAAAATTTGAGTGATGTTGAAATGTCCCGTGAATTAGCGAATATGATCGGGGAATTAGCTTTAGAGAAAAAAGCTGAAGATATTGTTGTGATAGACGTTAAAAAAATCTCCGGCTTTACCAATTATTTTGTTATTGCAACGGCAAACTCAGACGTACATTTAAAAAGTATTGCTGATTATATAGAAGATGAATTAGCACAGTATAAGGTAAAAGCCTGGAAAAAAGAGGGCTATCAAAACCGTAAATGGATCCTTCTTGATTTTGTAGATGTTGTTGTGCATATTTTTGATGCGGAAACTCGCGAATATTACGATCTGGATACCTTGTGGGCAGATGCCGAGAAGATCATTGTCCGTGATTAAAAATATAAACGATGAACTACTAGAGCCCTTTGCATAAGCTCCCATCTCAGCATTTTCAATAATTTTTTTATTACTCAAGATATTTTTGAATTGATTTTATTAAGAGAACTTCTCTTTAAATAGCATATATAAGCGATAGATGCTCTCAGAACATTTCTTTTGTGTAATACCGGGGTTCTATTAGCCAAATTTTTCATTCTTATTCCTGATATCCTGACAACTGGTCTTCTTACCTCAAGCTCGATCTTAACCTTAACCTCAAGCTCAACCTGAACCTAAACCTTGGCCTCAACCTTCACCATATTGAGCATTATCATTCATCCTTTATAGTTCATAGTTATTTCTTGTAATTCTCATTAAAATAGTTAAATTTACACTCTTTGCGGGACAAGGAAAGGGATTGAATTGTCAATAAAGGAGAAAAGTCAAAATGAAGGACGACAAAACAAAGATGGAATCGAAGGAAGAGACAATGGCTCCCCAGGAATCCGCGAAATCAGAAGCCGGAAATCGAAGACGTGCCGAAGTCTCAGCTGAGGTGTTCGAGGAGCAAAAAGTCAGAAGCGAGAAGGTAGAAGGCAGTGATCAGGGATTAGATAGCAAGGAAAAAAAGGCTGACGTGAAAAATAAAAGATCAGAAGTTAAAAAAGAAAAAAAAACAACGTCTAAAAATTCAAGTTTATCGCAAAAAGAGATCGATAAACTCATTCTTGAAAATGCTGATCTAAAAGCTGATCTTAAAGAGAACAAAGAAAATTTTTTGCTTTTAGCTGCTGAATTTGAAAATTTCAAAAAACGTATTAACAAAGACCAACTTCGTTCAAGAGAATTATATAAAGAGACTATGTTGGTAGGACTTTTACCTGTTATCGATGATATCGATCGTGGGTTGCAGCATCATAAGGACGATGAAGTAGCCGAAGTTCTTATGATGATAAAAATCAAATTAATGGCTTACCTGGAAAATTATAATATTGCTCCCTTTGATTCATTGGGAAAAGAATTTGATCCGGATAAGCATGATGCTATGTTAACCCGAGCTGTTGAAGAAGAAAAGAATAATATTATTCTGGAAGAATTCGAAAAAGGCTATATGATCAATGAAAAAGTTCTTCGACATGCAAAAGTAATTGTAAATATTATAGAGTAAAATATGCCAAGAGATTATTATGAGATATTAGGGGTAAATAAAACTGCAAGTACCGATGAGCTGAAAAAAGCCTATCGTAAGCTTGCTGTAAAATATCATCCCGATAAAAATCCTGATGACAAAACAGCTGAGGGAAAATTCAAAGAGGCTGCTGAAGCTTACTCTATTCTTTCTGATCCTGAAAAAAGAAAACGATATGATCAGTTTGGTCATGATGGATTAAAGCAAAATGGTTTTGGCGGAGGCGGATTTTCCGGTCAGGGAATGTCAATGGATGACATTTTTTCACAATTCGGATCTATCTTTGGGGATGCCTTTGGTGGCGGAGGCGGTGGATTTTCATCTTTCTTTGGTGGGAATACTCAGCGTCAGGCTTCTAGCCGAGGGTCTGATATGCGTGTAAATTTACGCTTGACCTTAGAAGAAATATATACTGGTTCAAAAAAACAAATTAAGATCAAACGCTTTGAAAGTTGCGATGCCTGCCATGGTGAAGGTGGTACAGGTAAACATACCTGTCCGACTTGTAATGGTCAAGGGAAGGTCCGCGAACGCGTAAATTCCTTTTTTGGTCAGATGATATCAGAAAAAGTTTGCCCGGAATGTTCCGGTAAAGGTACAGTAGTCGCTAAGCCTTGTAGTGTTTGTCGTGGTGAAGGAAGAGTAAAACTTGATGCGACAGTGCCTATTGATATTCCTCAGGGAGTACAAGATGGGAATTATATGACACTTTCGGGGCAAGGTAATGCAGGCAAACAGGGTTCCGGACGAGGTGACTTAATTGTGATTTTTAAAGAAAAAGCACATAATATCTATACACGTTCAGGAAATGATATTATTATAACTGTTGTTGTCAGCTGGCCTCAGGCTGTTATGGGTGATGATATCGAAGTTCCAACTCTCAGTGGAAAAGTTTCTTTTAAGCTAAATCCAGGGACTGAACATGGAAAAGTGTACAGACTCCGAGGCAAAGGAATGCCTGTCTTACATGGACATCGTCATGGAGATCAGCTGATACAAATTAAAATAGAGACACCAAAACAGTTAGATAGAGCTGAAAAAAATCTAATAAAAGAATTATATAAATTGTATTCGACTAAAAAAAATAGTAAAATTGAAAAGTTCATATCTTAATTGTGGGGCTTTTTATGTTAACTAATAAAGAAAAAAATATCATCCTTGTCATTGCCCTTGTTCTGCTTCTTGGGGCAGTAGGTTTTGTGGTACGTAAAGTAATAAAAAAACAAAGACCTTTAAGTTCAAAAGATGTAAAAATGCAGGAAAATTTTGATCGTGAAAACGAGAATGAAGAAATTCAAAACTTTGATATCCCGGTTAATATAAATAAAGCTAATTTATCAGAGATAGAAGCATTACCTTATCTTGGTATTCAAAGAGCCAAAGATATTATAGAATATAGAGAAAAGATTGGCCCTTTTAAAAGTCTGGAAGAATTGACAAATATATCCGGAATTGGAGCTAAGACTTTAGAAAAATTGAAACCTTTAATTACCTTATAGTACAGCAGGAGGTATTGTGCAAGAGCAACAATATTACAGTGAAAAGTGGTCCTTTGTTATTAAATGGATAGCAGTTATTCTACTTGTTATTTTACTTTTAGTGATTTTTATTCCAAGTAATATATGGAAAAGCGAAGAAAATATGCGTTCGCGTTCACAGTGGAAAATGGAACAATTGTGGGATGCTCAACGCATGTATGAAAAATTAACAGGTTATTATGATGCAGATATGGAAGGTGTGCTCTGGTTTGTTTCAGCCGTGCGTGATTCTATTATTGCTGATAGTGAATATGTTGGCGATCAGATCGTCAAATACAAAGGTGAAGATGTAAAGATCACTGTCCCAAGATTTTGGGTAACAGAATACGATACAGTTTTTTCAAACCCCTATAATGCCAAAGATACTAGTCTTGTTGGCGTTTACACGGCTGTTGAACTAAATATGGAAACAGGTTCCTGGGATACGGTATATCTTGGTGAAAATAAAGACAGATATAAATATACCGATACTCTTTGGGAAGGATCAATTTTTGATACAACCATCGATACAATTATCGAAAATGTTGTAAAATACAAAAACTTTAACCTTGTTGATTCTTTATTAGTATGCCCATTGACCAATGAATATTATGATGTTAAAGTTACGGGTAAAAATAACGATACGGTTTATATTTATAGTCCGGTTCGTGGTGGTTATCAGGATAGAAAATTTTTCTTCTTTACCTTTAAAGATACCGGTCATGGTTATATCATGAATGGGGAAGCATCTTGGGATAAATAAAAAATGTTAACAATTGCGCTACATAAAGATGAGTCAGTATTTGCATATCTCAGTGGGGCGCAAAAGGGCATAAAAAGTATAAAAAAAACAGGTCTGTATTATCCTGATTTTGCATTTGATCGGCCTTTCATAGCTGAACAGAGTTCCAAAACTTTGTTAAGTAAAATGTTCAAAGAGATTCTCAACGATCTGTCACTAAAAGAAGAGGATATCTATTTTTCTTTTCCTGCTGACATGACTTACATAAATGTGTATGATGATGTTAAGGAAGAGGATATAAAAACTGTTGCAAACAAAGATATTTGGTTAAGTGAGCAGAAATTTGGCAAAGAAGTGATTTCTTCTTCAGATTGCCAGGTTAAAGTTGTATATAAAACGAATGGATCAGCTAGATTAATTCCAATTTACTTTTCCAAGAATATTCTTGATATCGTCAATTTTGCATGTACTGAGAACAATTGTACATTGGTTGGTCTGGGGATCAATATTTTTAATGCTTCAGGGTTAGTTAAAAAAATTACTGATGAATCGGAGTATTTTTTATTATCTTATGAAGCAGGACAGTATGAGCTCGTAGATATGCAAGAAGGTAGTATGCGATCTTATGTTCGTTTTTCGGCAATAAATAATAAAGCTTTTTATTATTTAAAGAGCGGCAAAGTATCCGAAGAACTCTGTGAGGCAGTGATCCAAAAAAATAGTGAAATTCTTAATAAATATAGGATTTTTATGACCGGAACGAGTGGCAGTTTAGAACATATTCAAGAACTGATCCAATGTGCACCGGATATTGTTGTTTTGAATCCAATGAGTATTAATAGCGCATATAGCAAACCGACTTTAGAATATGATCGTAAATATAATACGGTCTTTTCTTCGGCGCTGGGCGCATTGATCTAAGGAGGCAAGGACATGAAGATAAATCTATTACGCGACGAGCATTTAGCTAAGCCATCGGCGGATAAAAAAGACAAAGAAGCCCGGAATATTGGTGAGCCCGTAATTGCTGACAATGATGATTTTTATTTTGAGCAACCACCGGTTCCTACCGGCAGATATAAAGGTCAAAGAAAATTCAGCATAGGCTGGTTGATCTTTTTACTTATTCTTTTAAGTGTGATCCTTCTGTTGGTCACGAATTTTAATTCCACCAAGAATCTTTTTTCCAGACTAGCTAATAAAATTAAAAAAGATCCTCAAGCAAGCAGCGAAATTGTTCAATCCAGAGATTATTCTGCAGCTCAAAAAGAGTATGTTGCTGATATTCCTAAAACTCAGCCTAAAACTCCTGCGCCTGTTGTAAAAATTGAACAAGCAAGGCCTGTTCAGGAGATCATTCACGTAGAAAAAATTATTCATAAAGAAGTGATCAAGACCAGTAAAGAAGAAAAGATACTGGGAAATCCACCTATATATGAAAAGATCCGTGACGATATTGCTCTGAGTAAACGAAATTTCTTTGCAAGTGAATATGCCTGGTCTAAGGTACCGGGTGGTGTTACAATGGAAAGTATAATTCTGGACAATGATGTTTTAAGAATAGTTTTAAGTTCAAGGTCAAGCGCATTGATCAACTCATATCCAAATGTAATGAGTCAGAATGATATGTTTACAATGTTTGTACCCAATGAGCCGGAAATTATAGATGAGATCACTAAAGTCTATATGTACAGTGAACTTCCCGACCTTGATCCCAGTGACAGACCTGAGCAATTATGGGACCTAAAAGTAAAATCCTTGGATGATTACTTGAAACTAGCTGCAACAGATGCAGATCTGGATATGACTACAGATGTCAAAGCCCCGGAATTGCTTGAAAATGAAATACTTGTTCATAATGTTGACTTAAAGCTTAAGGGTGAGCGCACAGCTATGATGGTATTCTTGAATAATATTCAGGCTATCCCGGCATCGATCTCTGTAAAAGCTTTAAAAGCTAATTATGATAGAGATTTACAAAGTTATGTAATGGATCTTGATCTCGTTTCATACGAAAGAAAATAATGTCTAGAATTATAAGTGGTCGTTTTGGTGGATTGTATATACTTAATCCAAAACACCAGATCCGTCCTACGACAGCTAAAGTAAAAGAATATATTTTTAACGTCCTTCAGAATCTGGAAGGCCGTTATGTTATCGATTTGTTTTGTGGTACAGGTGCCTTGGGTATTGAAGCGTATTCGCGTAATGCAAAACATATTACTTTTGTCGATAAACATCCCAGATCCATACAATTAACAAGAGAAAATTTAAGTAAAATAAAAGCTGACCCAGATGACTGGCTTTGTGTAAAAACAAATGCTTTATCTTATTTTGACAGAACAAAAAAAACATACGATATTATTTTAGTCGATCCTCCTTATGATCTGCCGCTTAATGCAGAGTTTTTTACACAATGCAGGGAACATCTGAATTCTGAAGGGCTTGTAGTTTTGGAATACAGCAGTCGGGTTAAACCCGATTTTGGAACATGGGAAGCAGAAACGATCAAAAAAATGGGTGATACCTGTGTTTATTTTCTGCGAAAATAAACAAGTCAAAAGTCGAAGATTCGCCGTAGCCTTCTGGTCAGCCATAGCCTTGGCGTAGGCTGAGGCGAAGGAAAGTAAAAGATAAAAGTGAAATAAAGGAGAAAAAATGAAAAAACTGATACTTTCTCTCTCAGTATTAATGATGTTTTTACTTGTCTCTTGTGACAAGAACGACCTCTCGATTGCTTATGAGAAATATGAATTAGATAATGGCTTGGATGTCATTTTGCATATTGACGATAGTGATCCAATTACTGCTGTCGCTATACAGTATCATGTCGGTTCAAACCGCGAAAAACCCGGTAAAACAGGATTTGCTCATCTTTTTGAACACTTGTTATTCCAAGAATCCGAAAATATACCACAGGATCAATTCTTTGCAAAGATACAAAATGCAGGTGGAACCTTAAATGGGGGAACCTGGACAGATGGTACTATCTATTACGAAGTCGTTCCTAAAAATGCTCTCGAAATGGTACTTTGGATGGAATCTGATCGTATGGGTTATTTTGTAAATACCATTACACCTGCAGCTTTTTCAAATCAGCAAAATGTTGTAAGCAATGAAAAACGACAGGTTGTGGATAATAATGCCTATGGACATCAGGCTTATGTTATTGGGAAAGCTATTTATCCCGAAGGACACCCTTACAGCTGGCAGGTCATTGGCTCAGTTGAAGATGTAAATAACGCAACAGTTGCCGATGCAAAAGCATTTTACGAAGAATTTTATGGTCCTAACAATGCCACCCTAGTGATAGCCGGTGATATTGATCCTAAAGAGATTAAACCCTTGGTAGAAAAATATTTTGGTGAAATTAAAGCACATGGTGATCCTAAACCCATGCCTAAGATGCCTGTGACCTTGAATGAAACTAAAAAGCTTTATCACGAAGATAATTTTGCCCGTGCATCCCGATTGACAATGGTCTGGCCGACAGTTGAAGATGGTCACGATGATGCCTACGCGCTGCAATATTTGTCATCTTTGCTTGCACATGGCAAAAAAGCACCTTTGTACAAAGTTCTTGTTAAAGAGAAAAACTATACATCCCGTGCATCTGCTTATAATTATCTCAAAGAATTGGCCGGTGAATTCTATGTTAGTGTAACAGCTAATCATGGTGTGAGTCTTGCCGATGTAGAAGATGCTATATTTGAGGCATTTAAAAAATTCGAAGAAGAAGGTATCTCAGATAGAGATGTAGAAAGAGTCAAAGCCAGCCTGGAAACAGGTTTTTATAATGGCATGGCTTCATTGATCGATAAAAGTTTTCAGCTTGCTATGAGTAACACATTCAATAATGATCCCGGATATCTTGCAGTGGATCTTGCTAAATTAAAAGCAGTGACTAAAGAAGATATCATGCGAGTTTACGAAAAATATATTAAGGGCGAACATTATGTTGCGACCTCATTTGTTCCTAAAGGACAAGTTGAATTGGTAGCTGATGCTTCCTTAAAAGCTGAAGTTGTTGAAGAAAGTGTTGAAGACATGCAACGTGTAGAGCAAGTTGAACATGAAGAAGTTGAGATCGTAAAAACGCCTTCTTCTTTTGACCGAAGCGTAGAGCCTGAAACAGGTGAAGTGCCTGAACTTAATCTTCCCGATGTATGGCAAAAAGAATTAAGCAATGGCATGAAAGTTTATGGTGTTCTGCACGATGAACTTCCACTTGTCAGCTATGAGCTTGTTATACGTGGTGGACATCTTTTGGATTCCATGGAAAAACCAGGTGTTGCTAATTTAGTCGCTTCTTTAATGAATGAAGGTACCAAGAATAAGACACCGGAGGAATTAGAAGAAGAAATAGATTTCCTCGGTGCATCTATTTATGTGCGATCAGGTCGTGAAACTATGACGATCAAAGGCAATTGTCTCGCTCGTAATTTTGAGAAAACTATTGCCATCCTTGAAGAGATGCTTCTCGAACCCCGTTGGGACGAAGAGGAATTTGAACTGGCTAAAACTCGTATGATCAACGGTATCAAACGGTCAAAAGCCAATATCGATCATGTAGCATCCAGAACTTTTTCTGAATTGCTTTATGGCGATAATCACATTTATAGTATCCCAAGCTCGGGTACCGAAGAATCTGTTGCCAATATCACAATTGATGACCTAAAAGCTTATTACGCTGCAAATATTTCACCTTCAGTTGCCTCATTCCAGATCGCCGGTGCTGTTTCGCCGGCACGTGTAGAAAAAGCACTCGCAAGCATTTCGAATCATTGGGAAGCTAAAGAAGTCATTTTTCCTGAGTACAATTTGCCTGCTCCAATCAAAGAATCTAAAGTTTACTTTGTTGATATCCCCGGAGCAAAACAGTCGGCACTTCGTGTTGGTAATCTTTGCATGGATAGAAGTGATGAAAATTTCTACCCTGCTTATGTCATGAACTATCAATTGGGTGGAGCTTTCAGTTCTCATATCAATATGGTTTTGCGTGAAGAAAAGGGTTATACCTACGGTGCCTTTTCCGGCTTTTCCGGTAGTAAAGTCGCGGGTCCTTTTGCAGTCTCCACTTCCGTTGCGAGTAATGTAACACTTGAATCACTAGAAATCATTCGAGATATTATCAATGCTTACAAGAAGGGTATTTCTCAGGAAGAATTGGATTTTACCCAAAATGCTATCCTAAAATCTAATACCCGTAAGTTCGAGACCATGGATAATATGCTCAACATGCTTTGGACAATTGATTATTACGGTAAAGCTGTCGATTATATCAAAGACAACGAAGCTATTGTCAAGAACATGACCCTTGAATCGCACAAAGCCCTTGCCAATAAATATTTACACCCCGAAAAAATGATTTATTTAGTAGTCGGCGATGCCTCCACTCAGCTGGCAGAACTTGAAAAACTAGGATTGGGTAAAGTAGAGTTATTAGATAACTAATCATTACATAAAATACTAATAAACATACATAGGGTGGCAAACTTGCTGCCCTTTTATTTTTTTGAGGAAATTTTTCTACTGTTATTCGACCCCATTCGGGGGCAATACAAATAATTAGTAAAGAAGGAAATATTCGCAGTCATTCTGAAAATTATAAAACAAGCGGCGCTTGTTTTGTGATTGTTCAGTCCGTCGCATGACGGATTGCGTAGCAAAATCTTGTGAATATTAACAGAGTTGAATTGTTGAACCGTGGAAATGTCGAGAGATGCTAAGCGTGACACGGTGTAATTTAAATGAAGACCTGCCAGCTGGTGTCCGAGCGAAGTGAGGATCTACTGGCTGGTCGAAAGAATGTTAAAGACGCTGAGAAGTAATTTTACGATAGTATATTTTCGTTAAATATATATTCAACCCTGCTGGGGTTGTTTTTTTAGGTGGAAGATCATTGCTGCTATCTTAAACTGCTGTGCAGTTTAAGAGGATATTTTCTGCGAGGAGGAATTAGACTCTTGCGTTCTGGAATCCATTAAATTGCAGATTGATAATTGTCCCAGAGGGATACCTTTGGCACTGATTTATGATTGTTGATGGATTTAAAATCATAGATTTGAGATTATTAATCAATCACAGATCAACAATGAGCGCTCTGAGATCTGCAATCCAAATGACTGCTGACTGCTCTTCGAAGTCCCGACATTTCGGGACAAAAGAGAATTATCCCGTCCCTAATTTGTCCATCAGCCGATGGACTACGAAGTTCAGGCAAAAAGCAATCCAATCTATCCGGTAATTCTGTCTGAAGAAGTCATCTCGTCTCATCTCAACTCGAAACGAATACCACAAACTCACCCTTCACAGATCTTTCTTCAAAAAAGGCGATCGCCTCTCTTACTGTTCCACGAAAGATGGTTTCATGGATCTTTGTGAGTTCTCGTCCAACAAGAATTTCTCTATCTCCAAAGTGTTCAAGGATCTCGTTTAAGAATTTCATGATGCGATGCGTGGATTCATAGAAGACAACGCCACAATCCATGTCCTTTAAGAACTTCAAACGCGTCTGGCGGCCCTTTTTATGTGGCAGGAAGCCTTCAAAATAGAAATGACCATTAGGAATATGGGAAACAGATAATAGGGCCGTAGCGGCCGTGACACCGGGTATTGGTTCAACGGTAAAACCGGCTTTTACAATTTCAGAAACCATATAAAAGCCCGGGTCTGAAATTCCCGGTGTACCTGCATCAGAAACGAGTGCTAAGGATTCACCTTTTTGTAATTTTTCGATAACCGGTCCAATGCTTTTGGCTTCCTGATTTTTATAATGGGGGATGAGCGTTTTCTTGGGGATTTCGTAACGTTGCAATAATCGAGATGTCACGCGCGTATCTTCACAAATAATAGCATCGACATCCTTTAGCACCTGAATGGCACGGTAGGTGACATCTTCAAGATTGCCGATGGGCGTTGCGACGATGTATAAAGTTGATTGTTTAATTTCCATATTGGTAATGTATGGGATGGTTGCGACCATCCCATACTTTGCCTTAATTACAATATTTCGTTTTGGATCATCTGTTTCATTGTCTGTCGTTTTCTGATAAGCTTAAGTTCACCGTTCTCTTTTATCAGAACTTCAGCAACTCGCGGAAAAGAATTATAATTAATTGCTGACATGGACGAGCAGTAGGCACCGGCATCTTCGATGACAAGATAATCTCCAATGTTTGCTCTGGGGAGTGAAATTGTCGCAATCCCTTCGGCATCGCCGAGAGTGGGAGTTAAAATATCTCCACTTTCACAGGCATGTCCGACGATCACAACATCTTGCATATCTGAAGGAACCCCGCTTTCTCTTGGAACCATATTCATTTCATGCTGAACACCGTATAAGGTGGGGCGTAAAAAATCGCTCATGCCCGTATTGGTCTTCAAGAAAGTATAACCATCTTTTCCTGTATCGACTATGTCATCAATTTCACAAATCAGTGCGCCGTTGGCGGCGACTAAATGAGTCCCCGGCTCGATCTCGAGTTTAATTTTCCGACCCGTTTCTTGATAAAATTTTTCAAAGAAGGGCTTAACGTGAGAGCCTATTTCTTGTAGGTCAGTAGTTTTTTCTTCTGGCAATCTGCCGATTTTAAATCCACCACCCATATTGAGAGTTTTAACATCGGGGAACTGTTTAACGGCATCCAGATTCATTTGAGTCACTTTTTCCCATACGGCCGGATCGGATCCCGAGCCAATGTGCGTATGGAGTGTATCGATAGTTAGATCATATTTCTTGGCTAAAGCCTTTATATCATCAACATACTCATGCCAAATACCAAAAGATGAGGTTGGACCGCCAACATTCACCTTATTTGCATGTCCACTCCCAATACCGGGATTTATACGAACACACACGTGTTTCCCGGGAAATAATTTACCAAAAGTCTCTAATTGAAGCAGAGAACAGGCATTATAAAGAACACCTTGTTCGACTAATTCTTTTAGATTGGGCGCTAATTCTTGTGCAGTTAGCTGGATCTTGCTTGCAGCAACTCCAATTGCAAGTAAGCGATCAACTTCGTAGGAAGAAGAAGCATCAAAATGCAGGCCCAGGGAGTCAAATAATTTAATAATAGCCGCTGTAGAATTCGCCTTCATGGCATAACGAACAGTTAATCCATAAGCATTAGGGAAATCCAGAGCAAGCTTAGCCGAATTTTTGAGTTTAGTTTCATCATAGACATAGATAGGAGAGCCATATTGTTTCGTGATATTACGAACTTGAGAGGGAGAGAGGAATTTGGGTTTTTTCATAGTGCAGTATTTCCTTTTTATCGTGCTAATATACAATAAAAGATAGTTGAAGACAAATAATGAAGAAGTCGATAAGTCGATAAGTCGATAATAACACCAGGTAAACTGGTATCTGTAGAAATTGACAGCAACGCTATTGAAAGAGCTTAGCAGAAGAGCTTAGCAGAAGAGCTTAGCAGAAGAGCTTAGTAGAAGAGCGGCTGTGTCAGTATTATCCAATACTGCAGAAGGCAGTGGGAGATTGAGCTTTAAAGATCAAGCTAGATTTACAGAAATTGCATATTCGAGCATTTTAGAGGTTTTATCGCAACTTATGGTCGCTTTAGATAGAAAATATATTGATCAGAGCAACTACCAGAAGGGAAGAAAATTAATTGAAAAGCTTTCACCTAGGTTATTAGCTTACAGACGGTATCTTATGAAAAATAAGAATTAAATTTAAACAATAAATTTAGAATCGTATTTTGCTCTAAGCTAACTCTTCGAAGCTCCGCAGGAGCGAAGTAGAGCCGTGCCATCCGAAGCCCCGAATTGTCGGGGCGTAGAAGGATTATTCTGTCTAAAAGTCTCCCGTCATCCCGTCTAAAAGTAATCCAAGTAATCCTGTTATCCCGCTGAAAAGTAATCCAAGTTATCCCGTTATCCCGCCGAAAGGCAATCCAAGTTATCCCGTTATCCCGTCTAAAAGTAATCCAAGTAATCCCGTTATCCCGTCTAAAAGTAATCCAAGTAATCCTGTTATCCCGTCGAAAGGCAATCCAAGTAATCCTGTTATCCCGTCTAAAAGTAATCCAAGTAATCCCATTATCCCGTCAAAAGGCTTTCTTGTCTATCCAGTCATCCCGTCAAAAAATGTAATTCTGTCAAAATACCCATTGTTTTTATGCATTTTTTTTTTATATTTACCAGCTATTCAAAATGGCGACGTAGCCAAGTGGTAAGGCAGAGGTCTGCAAAACCTTTATTCACCGGTTCAAATCCGGTCGTCGCCTCCACAGAATATGCCGAAGTGGTGGAATTGGCAGACACAAGGGACTTAAAATCCCTCGACATCTAATGTCGTACCGGTTCAAGTCCGGTCTTCGGTACACTCGAAAACCCCTTTAGACAAGGGGTTTTCTTGTTATCTAAGCTTTTTTCTCTCATCATAAAATCATGGGCCGAATTATCATAAGTGCGACATACAGCGTCAAACCCCGTTATTTTTAATGATAATCTTATGACAGTTTTCATGAAATTAAATCCTGTATCTGATCAGAGAGATTACTATAGTTTTCTTTTACTAGATCAGCGTAGTGCTGTTCGGTTACTTTTGTGGATGAATGACGTAAGAATCTGGACACATGATAGATGCTTACACCTTCTTGTAGAAGCCATGCTCCCGCGGATCTCCGCCAGTCGTGAGTGGTACTGTGAATACCAACTTTTTTACATACGGTGTCGTATCGATTATGGATGTAATCATAGTTGTAAGGGAAGGGATATTTCCCTTTAGGATTTTGCTCCTGGATTCTTTCAAGGATCTCGATACATTTCTCATTCATATAAAGAGCTGCTTGAAATCGACCTTTTACAATATGAGGATCTAGGACAATCACTTTGTCATTTATCTTGAAATCTTCCCAGGGCCGCATGAGAATCTCGCGAATGCGCGCACCAGTTGAAATGCAAAGCGTCATGACATCTTTTAGCTCTTGAGGTACTAGTGAATAGAGTTGTTGGTATTCGTCCTTTGTAAGCCATCTAACATCTTTCTTGACCGTCTTAAGCATTTCAAATTTCGGTTTTCTTGAAATATATTCTTTATCATAACACCAGCTGCAGAAAGCTTTCAAGTGTCGCAGTGCCATATTAGTCCCAGACTTGGAATGATCATCAAAATAATAGAGCTTAAATTGTTCAACAATACCATTGTCGATATTCCGGACAAGAAACCCATCCCCAAGCATATCGCTTAAATGATTTAAAATATTTCTATATTTACGAATTGTTTCAGGGGCCTTATCGACAGACTTAAGCTTAAGGAACCTACTTTTAGCTCTTTTTAGAGTAATTAGAGATATATTATTTTTTATTTCTTCAGGATGAAGTTTAAGATAATTATGATCAGCATCAAATTGTCGTTTGAAATGGTAAGCTTGCTCTTTTGTACAATTTAGCACACGCTGTTTCCATTTGCCTGTTTTAAGGTCCTTAAATTGGAACAGCCATGCCGGTTGTTTTTTTGATCTAGGATATGGCTTTAATGATGACATGAAAGAAGATAAATAATCCTTCTTTCAATTTCTTGAGAATATTATGATAATTTTATGATGGTAATTTATAATGATGTTTTAAAAAATTATTTTTCTATTGAAAGTTGTTTACCATCTTCGGGTATTACATGTTTAATAACATAGGGTATTTCGTAAGATTTATTAATATATGTTTTAAGGGATGAATCATATTGCTGCTGAATTTTTAAATCTACATCAAGAACATCACCCTTTGAGAATTTTTCATTATTATTAATGCGATTGAGGAATTTATCATCAGTAATCTTAGCTGATATTTTCGTACCCATATAAATGAATTTCCATAAAGTACCATCAAAAGCAACTTTAACAATATTTAAACGTGCCACTTCTTCCTTGATTCTATTCTTTTTATCTTCGTCATAATATGCTTTTGTAAAATCAGGAAAATCTTCTCTTTTTGTTCCGAATAACTCTTCTTTATCTTTTCCAATTAATTTGAAACCACTAATATTTTCATCGGATGTCAGTGTTTTAAATGTATCTGATATGCCTTTGTTTACTATTGGATTGTTATTATATAGGTTCATCGTGCCGTTATTCACAATGATTGTATTTCCATCTTTAGTAGATATTTCTGAAGTATAGTTATTAATCGGTTTTGGGTTTTCAATTTTATCTGATTTTAGAATTTTTCTTAAATTAAAAAGCTGAGTTAGCATGTTTAATATTGTGGGAATATGATCATTCGCAACAAGTCCGAGAAGAACCGCTCCTGTCGTATGTAATAATTCCAAATCAACAATAAAACTACCTTTTTCGACAGCTTTTATTCTTATTTCAAGATGTTTGTCTGAAGGAGTTGTATTATTAATTTCATTATTAATTTCTTCTAAAATATCTGTTATACTCCTCATGGAATTAATAAAAGTAAGAGCATTAATTTCTTGAAGCTCTCCATCATATTTTACTGCGAAACGATTATCTTTGTTGTTAATCATTTTTTTGCCTACCATTTATTATGTGTTTGAAAAATAACATTATTCTATTATTTGAAAAAGGTTATTTTAATTAATTTCTGTGACCCCCATCACACTTTTCATTTCATTTCTGATTTTCTGCTTTATATCCCATATATTATATAAAACAACGAGGTCCATATGACAACTACCCCTAACTCACCAATCCTATCCGGGCATCCCGAAGCCGATACGTTATATTTGAAAGAACTCCTTATTGTTGCAGGACTACAGCAGACTGATGTCGCCCGGGCCTTGGGGGTTAAGAAGACGATCGTCAACAAGGTCATACTCCGCAAGGAAAACTCAGCCCGGGTCCTTTCTTATTTCGAAGATCTTCACAAGCGTTACAATGAGAAGTTACGGCGCTTGCATGATGTTATATATTCAACCCGATAGGGTTACCCACCTTAACCGGTGGGCGGTTTAATTATTTTCTTTATAATTTTTAAGTAAAGTGTCATAATCAATGTTGAGTTTTCTTATCATTGCACTAAAATGGCTTGAATTATCGGGGTATAGCGTATATTGAGCTTTAGCATTCTGTAATGAATCAATGAATAAATATGCTGGATAGTTGTTGTTGTTCAAATCTTCATAAAAGTAGATAAATTTAAATGATTTGATTGATGCATCAGAAGGTACAATAATATTTATATCAAAAGAGTCTCCAACCCCAACACATAAAGTCGATAAAATACTTTCGTTTCTGGGATCATTACTGGAATATTCACTGGCTATAAATCCATCGGGAACCCCATAAAATTTTATTTTTGTTGCAACACCATAACCAATATTTTTCATATTAATTTTTAAATATTGGGTTTTATTATCAGTGATATTTTTATCTTTTTCTTTAGTTTTTATCAAAAGATACCCTTCTGTCAAATTATCCACTTTATTTAGGTGATTAATTGTTAGAAAGGGCCTGTGTTGTTCTTTTATCTGGCTATTTACTTGTTTTATTGTATCGTTTGCAGCATTCTCAATTTGCTCTTTTGATGTCTTTTTAACATAATAAATCATAATAAGCGTTGCTGCCGTGGGAATAATCCAGTAGAAATTATCAAAAATGTATTTGCCAATCGATTTTAAGAAACAGATCATTTATCTTCCTTCCATCTTTTACCGCTCGTCCCCGGTGGGCGGTTTCTTATCATAGCTAACTTTTAGAGACTTTGAAAACCCATCTAAATCAGGGAAGAGGGTTGCTCTAGTTATATTCATTCTCTCAAGATCGTAAAGGACCGTATTCCGGATGTTGCCAGGCAATATGAATTTTATATAATCTTCTTCATCTAAAGACTGGCCTAATAGTGATCCGAATGAAAAAATAATATTTGCCCCACATAGAAAAGTGGATGATTGTAAAAATGATCGTTTATTATAGTTTTTTAACCGGATGGGGAATACACATGTAAGTTGATTGTCAAGGATTCTATCATTTACATATGAATCATAATTAGAAAAATCATCAAATTCATCACCAAACCTACAATAGAGTTCATACTCAGAAAATTCATCCTTGGGCGCTTCTGGTATTTTAAGTAGTTTTTGAGTTCTTTTATAAAGCTTATTCCCATTAATGCAGAAAATTGATCTATCGTTATTATTGTTTTCTTCAAATGCAAAGTAAGCGGCAACATATGGAGAACAGGTGAAATCAATTAATCTAGTTGGCGCTCCATGATGCTGCATTAATGATAACCACTCAATATTATTATCTTTATCCGGTAACTCTGACTTGTTTATAAAAACGGATGCTTGGGCTTTAAAATTGTTAACGATTTTTTCTTCATCGAGTTCTTCACACTTCATTCTTTCTAAAGAAGAGCTTAATGGCCATTTAGCATTACCTTGTCCTCTAAAGATCCAGTCAAAGTGATGATAGTCCGAATCGATCAGCTCTTTGAACTCAAACCAGGTTTCAAGTTTGATTGTTTTGTATCCACTTTTCATTTTAAAGCTCTTTTCATTGTGTTCTTCACCGATCGTCCCCGGTGGGCGGTTTGTTATAAAAAAAGAAATATTGAATAATACCCTATAATTAATACAATGGATATGCTAAAAGATATCAGTTTGCATTTTATAAAACCTGGAGTGGTTTTTAATGAACTTCTTTCAGATCCGTTATTATAATTTTTGATCATTCCGTCTAGTTCATCAAGTATCTTATCTTTTTCTTTTTGAGGTTTATCTTTGCTTTGTTTTATAAGAACTTTTACTGATTTAAGTAATTTAGTTGAAATAGAATCAGAGAGGTTTTTTTCATATAAGAATTTATGTGCTAATCCAAATCCTATATTTAGACAGAGCTGTAGAATAATTATAAATGCATACCATTTTAACGGTAATTTTGAGGAATCAGCCGCGATTTTTAACTGTACAAGAAGAGCAACGAAATATCCAAGTAATCCAATATTGGCATTTGTCAGCCAATTATTATGCTTGGAATCTATATTCTCAGTATTCCTAAAATTTGTTAATACTAAATTAATTTGTTCTTCACTTATCATTATGATTTAACTCCCATATTCCCCACCCCTCGCGGGAGGGGGTTACGTTGTTAATTCACCAAACTCTTCTTTTAGTTTTTCAATACCCTTAATAGCTTCCCACTTATTTTCAATAACATTTTTAATATGATCTGTAATTCTTAGTCTTTCATTGGTATCTCTTGAAATTGGCAGTTTGAGTTCTTTCCACCTATCAGCAATATTCGGCAAAGTGGTTTCGATTAGTATCTTATTTTTTGCCTGCATTGCTACAAGACTATGGGAAAGTAAGTAAAGTAGATAGAATGGATTTATTCCATATTCATTATCCAAATCTTTAATTCTTAAAACAAGTATTTCTCTTGTTAATAATACTTCTGTATCAAACGGAGATACCATTGCGACACTGCCAATACGGTAGCTTCCTCTCCGAACATAGACAATATCGCGTAGTTTAAGCTCTTTTTTTGTGCCGCGTTTACTAAAGTAAACATCCTCAGGTATTTTTGCTGTTGGGTCTTTGTATATTTCCCAATTCACAATATCTTTAACTCTGATATATGGGATTTCCCCCATACCCTTATATTCTGCAGGAGGTGATCCGTGACCATCAAAAGATTTAATAATATTATGTTTCATTAAATCATTTATCGAGACAAGTTCTAAATTATCTCTATTTGCAAGTTCCTCAATTTCTTCATTTTTGTTTTCCCAATAATATCTTGGAACAAAAACCCCCTTTTGTTCACATAGATTAAATTTTACTTGAAAACAGTATTTATTAAATGAATTTGATGAATATTCACTGATAATAGAGGGTATGTCGTCCCATAATTGATTTCTATCAATAGTTTTTGTTTCATAATTCCATCTGTAAATTTCTTTACCTTGATGGTTGTGCCCCATTTCTTCGGCTACAGCCATATTTATTAAATCTTGTTGTTTTTTATTCTTTTCAAGAATTATTACAACGCATTTTGCATTATTATGTGGTCGAAAAGTATTATGAGGCAGATCTATCACCCAAGAAATATTATTATTTTTTTGAAGATATTTTAACAAATATTTTGAATTGGGAGCATGTAAAAATGTCTCCGGTAGTACAATTCCCATTCTACCACCATTTCTCAGAAGCTGTAATGACCGTTCAATAAATATGATATGTGGGGTTGATTCTTTTCTCAGTTTATTGGTCCTAATGAACTCGTCTCCTTGTTTTTCCCACTTATGAGCAAGATCATATTGTCTTAACTTATCTTCTCCAATTACCTTTATATCTTTACCAAAGGGAGGATTTGTTAATAATACATCAAAGGAGTTGAGATTTACATTTTGCATTGTTTTTGGCTGCCACTCAGATGGCTCAACAAGGGCGTCTTCGCAGAATATTCCACCTTTTCCATCACCAATAATAGCCATATAGGCTTTTGCAACTTTCGAAAGAAATTTATCTTTTTCAATACCTCTTATACAGTGAATTGCAGTAGCGCTTTTTTCTTCTTGAAGGGCAAGATCACTCCATCCATATTCATCAGCCTGTTTATCTAGATCTTTCCACATGTGCTTCAGGCTTTCAACAAGAAAACCACCGCTTCCACATGCTGGATCAATAACAAGTTCACCGGGCTGAGGATTAATTATTTCTGTCATTAATCTTACGACATTCCTAGGTGTGAAAAACTGACCCTGAGCACCCTTTAAGGCATCACCAATAAAAATTTCAAACGCATCAGCAACAACATCTCTTTCTGACTCTGTTATACAATAATTCTGCAATTCACCAACGACATAGGATAATGCATGTCCATCTAAATTTATCTTGTCACCCTTATCAATGATTGCAGAATATCTTGATTTAACCTGTTCGAATATACCAAATATTCTTTTTTTTACTTCCTCAACGTTCTCATTTATTCCAACTCTAAAAGTTAAAACTCCATCAGGCTTTGTGAACCGCTCATCATATATTTTACAAAATATTAGATTAATTAATTCACGAGCTAATTCTTCATCTCTTGTTGCCCCAGTAAAATTACCTGCAAGATGGTTTCTGATTGCTTTAAAAATGATCTTAAGGTTATGTGGAATATCAAGGTCTTTTCTTACAAATTTACCGATGTCTTCAAGTCTTTGGCCATATCGTGGAATATTGGGAATTTCTTCAAATTCAATTCTGCCATCATGCTCTACTTTATGAAGGAATAACCTTTCTTTGCCATTAAACCATACACCTAGATATGCCTTTGAAAATCTAAGATAATCTTGTAGTTGAGTTTTGCCATCTTTTCTTGTATTTCTTTTACACTCAACAATAATATGAATGTCATCTTCCTTTTTTCCTGATTTGTTAAAAACAGCAATATCAACAGGATACTCTTTTTTTATGTCGCTCGGGCTGACCTTTACTCTATATTGTGGGCGTGTTTGAATATGATCCTTTGGATAATTATAGTCTTCGACGAGCTGTTGTGCAAAAACCTGTACTGCCTCGACCTCCTCGGGAGTAGCTTTTAACTCTTGGCCGGAGATG
>Ga0265294_10002756_pt1 | contig 22849 bp, 18 predicted proteins | sample MunlanPumphouse3_FD_192504 | JGI IMG/M metagenome (GOLD analysis project Ga0265294, IMG submission 192504) | Groundwater microbial communities from a municipal landfill in Southern Ontario, Canada - Pumphouse #3 | ecosystem: Environmental > Aquatic > Deep subsurface > Groundwater | place... | reverse complement strand
TAAGTAGGCATCGGCAACTTTTGGTTCTCGCCTAAGAAACCTATCGAAATCTTCAACTGCCTTTTCGAACTGTTGAGAGAGAAAATAGGTAACTCCTCTACTGAAATAGAGCCCAGTATAGCCCGGCCGCAAATCTACTGCCTCCTCTAAGTCTTTAAGGGCTAGGTCATATTTTCCAATACGGCTATGGGTTATTGCACGATAATGATATGCGGGAGTATATAAAGGGTTAATAGAGATAGTCTTATCAAAATCCATTTGAGCTCCATAAAAATCTCCCAAATTGTATTTTGCTATTCCTCTAAAAAAATATGCTTCATGAAGGGTTGTATCCAATCTAGAAAGCAAATTAAAATGCTCAATTGCTTGAGCATATTTACCTTCTATAAGAGCTTGCCTACCTCTTAAAAAAAACTGCTGTTTATCATATTGGGCCACGAGCAAAACCGAACTCATTAATATAAATGCCGCCAATAGCACTATTTTTCTTTTTAAAACCACTATCATATTTATCTTTTTTTACTTTTTAACCATTCGGGCTGAGCTATTTTTGTCATTAATACCTGTATCTGAATTGCTCTAAAACTAATATAAGGACTCGGATTGTTTGCTTTTCGTTTTAAAGGATTTGGCAAAGTGGCAGCTATAAGGGCACTCTCTCTTGATGTCAATTTTTGTGCCGATTTAGCAAATAGCTGTTGCGCAGCAGCAGAGGCTCCATAAATACCCTTGCCCATCTCGGCAACATTAAGATATACTTCCATTATTCGCTCTTTTCCCCATATAAGCTCTATCCCTAAAGTAAACCATGTTTCAAAGCCCTTTCTAACCCACGATCTAGAAGGGAAAAGAAACACATTTTTTGCTGTCTGTTGGGAAATGGTACTTGCCCCCCTCAGTTTTTTACCATGTTTGCCGTCATCAATGGCTTTATCAATTTCAATCCAATCGAAACCATTATGTTGGTCAAAGCGATTGTCTTCCGAGGCAATCACTGCCATTACCATATTTTTGGATATTTTTTTTAACGGCATCCATTGTTTATAGGTTTTAAAAGAGTTGTCTGCTCGGTATTCAACAGATCTTATTGCCATTAACGGAGTATACCATACTGGAACCCATTTTAATATAGTTATCCATAAAGCAGAGAGCAAAATGAATCCAAGAGGAATATATAAAAAAAATATACGTAAGATTTTAAAAATTCTATTTTTCTTTTTCATTATTGTTACTAAAACAACTATTTTTGACAAATATAAATAAATATAGATGTTTTTATTCACCGCAACACTATTTGTCTTCTCAATTCTATTAGGAAATAACCAAACTTTCACTGAATTTGAACCAGTTACAAAATATAGCTCTACACCAGATACGGCAAAAATAGAGAGCACTCTCTCTTTCATCTCAAATGATCTTACCAAAGGTAGGCTCACCGGCACTCCTGGAAGTCTCATTGTCTCTTCTTATCTCAGAAATAAGATCTCTGAAATGGGAATGATTCCTTTTTATAGCACTACTTTTACTCAGAGTTTTAAAGTTCCTAACTATTCCACTATAGGTCGCAATATTATTGGAGTACTGCCTTCTCTTTACTATACAGATAAATACATAATAATCAGTGCACATTACGACCACCTAGGTATACTTGGAGGAAAAATCTACAACGGTGCCGACGATAACGCATCGGGTGTTACTGCTTTGTTAACTATTGCCCAGTGGTTTTCACAAATGCGATATAACCGAGAAGGTCCTAGAATAAATATCGTTTTTGCTCTATTTGATGCTAAAGAGAGTAGTTTAGCTGGATCGGAATATTTTGCAAAAAATCTTAAAATTCCTGTGTCAAACATAAAGTATAACATTAATTTGGATCAAATCGGATGTACATTTGCTCCTCCTGGCAACCAAGAGAATTATCTTTTGTGTGTAGCCGACTCCCGTATAAAAAAAGATATTAAACAAAGATTAGATCTATTGAACAAATTTTACAATTTTAATATGGATATAGATCATTCATTTTATGGGAGCCCTGCTTTCTACGATATTTTCTTTAAAACTGGAGATCAATACAATCTCTCTAAAGCCGGAATTCCATCTATATTGTTTACCTCTGGAATTCATATGCATACCTACAAACCCACAGATGAATACTACTTTATTAACTACCCTGTTTTAATAAATAGAATCCGCCTTATCTACCTTCTAACTCAAGAACTCACTGGAATGTAAATACTGCTATACTCATATAAGATACTCTATAAATTTATACTAGATATTTTTTAAGAGCCTGTGCTGTATAACTTCCTTTTTGCTTGATAAGCTCTTCAGGAGTGCCTGCAAACAATATTCTGCCTCCATTATCTCCACCTTCTGGACCAAGATCTATTACCCAGTCGGCACATTTTACAACATCCATATTATGCTCTACCACTATAATAGTGTGTCCTTTGGCTATAAGAGCATTAAAGGAATCCATGAGTTTATTTATATCATGAAAATGCAACCCAGTGGTTGGCTCATCAAAAATAAACAGAATAGATTCATTATTAGATTCTTTGGCAAGGAAAGAGGCCAATTTAACTCTTTGACTTTCACCTCCCGAAAGAGTGCTACTGCTTTGCCCAAGCTGTACATAGGAAAGGCCCACTGCTTGCAAAGGCATAAGTTTCTGAGCAATTCTTACAGATGCTGCCTCTTTCTGCGCCCCAAAAAACTCAATTGCTTCAGCTACGCTCATATTCAAAACATCGTTTATATTCTTCCCTTTGTACCTTACTTCTAAAATATCTGGTTTGAATCTTTTTCCTCCACACGATTCACACACCATTTGAACATCTGCCATAAATTGCATCTCAATTTTAATAACTCCTTCGCCTTGACATTCAGGGCATCTGCCCCCATCAATATTAAAAGAAAAATGGGAATGACCATATTTATTAGCTTTAGCATAGGGTTGCTCAGAAAAAAGGCGTCTAATCTCGTCATATACCTTAAGATACGTTACAGGGTTGGAACGGGTAGATTTTCCTATTGGATTTTGATCTATATACTCTACCGACGATATTTTAGAAATGTCTCCAGTTAGATCTAAATGACACCCGGGCTTATTTCCTAACTGGTTTATCTTACGGTTTAGAGCTGGATATAATATATTTTGAACTAATGTAGATTTCCCTGACCCACTTACTCCTGTAACTGCTGTAAAAACTTTTAAGGGAAATTTAACATCTATATCTTTAAGGTTATTCTCATATGCCCCTATAATGTTAATTGAGTTTATCCACTCTCTTCTTGAAAGAGGCACTTCAATTTTCTTTAACCCATTTAAGTACTTAACAGTAAGACTCTTATCAATCCCTTGTGAAGATAGTGCCATTTTGGGAGTACCTGTAAAGACTACTTCTCCTCCAAAACAACCTGCAAGAGGGCCTATATCAATTATTAAATCGGAAGCTAACATTATCTCTTGGTCATGCTCTACAATAAGAACAGTATTGCCTAAATCTCGCAGTTGCTTAAGCACCTTTATTAGTTTCTCTGTATCTCTGGGATGCAATCCAATACTTGGCTCGTCCAGAATATAAAGCGAACCAACTAAACTGCTCCCTATAGAACTTACCAGATTTATTCTCTGGCTTTCACCTCCACTCAACGTATTGGATGGTCTGTTTAATGTAAGATAGGGTAATCCTACATCTATCATACATGAAAGGCGCCCTACTAATTCCTTAAGTGCCCTCTCTCCAACTTTGCTATCATATTTATCCAACTTTATATTTTTTAAAAAAATATAAAGTTCCTCTATACTCATCTCTAAAAGTTCCGATATATTTTTACCTGCAATAGTAACATAAAGAGCCTCTTTTCTAAGTCTTTTACCTTCGCATTCTGGGCAAGTAGTTTTTCCTGAATATCTGCTAAGCATAAAGCGATATTGAATTTTATATTTTTTCTCTTCCAGAAGATCGAAAAATTTATTGAGTCCTGTAAAAAATGAATTCCCTTTCCATAATAGTTTCTTTTGTGATTCTGTAAGTTCCTTAAATGGTTTATGTATTGGAAAATCAAATTTATGTGAATTATCTACCAGGTCATTATAAAAACTTTTCATTGTTTCGCCTCTCCAGCACGCTATAGCCTCTTCATAGATACTTAAGGCAGGATTAGGAATAACTAATCCAGGGTCTATACCAACAATTTTACCATAGCCCGAACAGGTGGGACATGCTCCAATAGGATTATTATAGTTAAAAAGCTGCTCACAAGGCTCTTCAAACGAAACTCCATCTCTTTCAAATAGTGTAGAAAAAGCTCTTAATTGATAATCTAAATCACCTCCTGTTGCAATATAGAGCGTTTCTCTCTCTTGCTGAGTTCCTTTTTTAACTGAAAATGCAGTACTTACAGAATCGAATAACCTCTGCTCAGTCTCATGAGAAGAGTCTTTTTTAATTCTGTCTACTAAAAGATAGACTTTTGCTTTTGGGTCAATATCTCCACTTAATGCACTCTCTATTCTTAGAATTTCTCCATTACTCCAAAGTCTTGTATAGCCATCTTCCTTTAATGTAAGTAGATTGGCAGTACGTACCTGGTCTTGCTCCCACCCAAAAGGAGCTAAAATATACACTGTCTGGCCCTGGGGAAAAGAATCTATATAATCAATAACGTCTGCTACACTATCTTTTTTAACCTCCTCCCCTGTTACGGGAGAGTAGGTTTTACCTATTCTAGAATATAAAAGCCTTAAATATTCATAAATTTCGGTAGTAGTTCCAACTGTAGATCTGGGATTTCGAGTATTAACTTTTTGTTCAATAGCAATAGCTGGGGGTATTCCTGTAATTTCGTCTACATCTGGTTTGGTCATACGTCCCAAAAATTGACGAGCAAAAGAGGAAAGACTCTCTACAAAACGTCTCTGCCCCTCGGCAAAAATTGTATCGAAAGCCAATGTAGACTTACCCGATCCTGAAATACCGGTAATCACAACCATTTTATCTCTTGGTATCTCTAAACTAATATTTTTAAGATTGTTGAGCTTAGCTCCTTTGATAATTATACTGTTAGACATTTGCTATCCTGTTTACAGATTTAACCCCTTTGAGTTTAAGAAGGTTAAAAATAAGTTTGTCCAATTGTTGGTTGTTTGATACTGCAACCACCATCTTCGCCTCTACCTTTCCCTTCTTTTCCGAAATTGAAAAATTACGTAAGGATATTGAAAGTGAATTAATTGTCTCTATAATTTGTTGCCCTGTTGTAGCCTCTCCATAGCCACTTATTCTAAGAGAAGCTTGAAAACTATGATCTGTAGCACTTTCTCTCCATTTTACTTTATGGACTCTATAAGGGTAATTCTCTATTAACCTAGAAGCATTTGGGCAACTCATTCTATGAATTTTAATTCCTTCTTTTATGGTTACAAACCCAAAAACCTCGTCTCCCATAATAGGGTTACAACATTTAGCAAGTTTAAATCCCACATTACTTACCTTTTCGTCTATCAGAAAATAATCTGAATCAGAAGCAGATTTTTGTTTCTCATTTTTTAGAAAAGGTGGAACAAATGTCTCTTTAACACCAGGTAAAATATCTTTATCTCTCGCAGTTATAACAGCTTTAATATCGGCAATATCTAACTCTTCTTTTGCTATAGAGGTATAGAATTCACTTGCAGTTTTATATTTATAGTACTTAAGAAGATACATTACAAGAGTATCGTTAAATACAAACTTCCAATTTGTCACTCTTCTTTCCAACAACTCCTTACCTTCATAGGCTCTTTTGCTATCTTCTTCCTTTAATTTTTGCTTTATTTTAGCTCTAGCCTTAGAAGAGACTACATAATTAAGCCAATCTTGTGTGGGTTTTTGATTTTTTGCACTCATTATCTCTACCACATCTCCCGTATTAAGCTTCTCTCTTATAGATGCGGGTTTCCCGTTAATCTTGGCACCTGAACATTTCAATCCTAAATTTGAATGAATATCAAATGCAAAGTCCAATACAGACGAATTAGATACTAACCTTCGTAAATCGCCATCGGGAGTAAATACAAATATTTCTCCTAGAGAAAGTGTTACTTCTTTATGAGCTTCTCTTATATTACCTGTTTCAAGTAATTTTCTCACCCCATTAAGCCATAAAGAGAGACCTTGCTCGCTTTTAACTCCTTTATAAGCCCAGTGAGCAGCAAACCCATTCTCTGCTATCTCATCCATTCTATTGGTTCTTATCTGAACTTCAATTACATGATTGTCTTTTGTATGAACGGTAGTATGTAAAGATTCATAGCCATTTTCTTTTGGAACAGTTATCCAGTCTCTTAATCTTTTAGTGTCTGGAGTGTAGTTCTCTGTTACAATAGAGTAAACTTTCCAACACAACTCTTTTTCTCTGTCAGGTGCAGAATCAATAATAATCCTTATTGCAAAAACATCGGCAATAGATTCAAATGATATCCCTTGATTTTGCATTTTCTTATATATGGAATAAGCTGTCTTTGTTCTACTCTTTAATCTGTATTTTATATGAGCTTTTTTAAGACCTAATTCAATAGGCTTTACAAACAGATCTGTAAGTCTTTTCCGCTCTTGTTCTCCAGCCTTGAGTTTATTGTTTATAAGCCTGTAATTTTCGGGATCTGTATATCTAAATGAAAGATCTTCCATCTCACTTTTGACATTATAAAGACCTAATTGATGGGCTAAAGGGGCATAGAGCAAAAGTGTTTCGGTAGCCTTTTTGAGCTGTCTAGATTTTGTAAAAATACCTAAACTGCGCATTATTTCGAGTCTGTCGGCAAATTTAATCAATGTAACTCTAGGGTCGTTGGAGTAACTTATAATTAGCTTACGGTAATTTTCAGCCTGTAAGCCTGTATCTTTTGGTTTTATTTCCGAAATTTTATTGAGGCTATTTGCCATAGAAATAATTTCGTCGGAAAATATTTTATGATTCTCTTCTAATAGAGAGTGATCTCTTCTGGAAGCTTCATGCAAGAAAAAAGCAGCTAATGCAGGTATCATAAGACCCATCTCTAAAACTATTATTTCTCCTACAGCAATTACATGATTGATAAACGGAGTACCGTCACTCCTTACCTGATCAATAAGAGCTTCATTAGCTATTCCAAGAGAACAATTTACTTGATCTCTTTCTATTTGCGAAGAAGAGTTTAAAATCTTCTCCATTTGTTTAGAAAACACAAACATACAATAAAATCAATTGTTTTTTTCAAGCATCTTTTTAAGAGCATTCATTTCATCTCTGAATTTAGCAGCTCTCATAAAATCTAAATCGGCAGCAGCACTCTCCATTTGGAGTTTAGCTGCTTTTATAGCCTCTTTTATTTGACTAGGATTAAACGCAGCCATAACAGGATCTAACAACAATGGATTTACCTCTTCCAATTGTGCATCATATTCCCTAGATTTACCTAGCACATTTCGTACCTGTTTAACAATTTGAGTAGGAATAATGTTATGTTCTTTATTATAATCTTCCTGTTTTTTCCTTCTGCGATTAGTCTCGTCAATCGTTCTTTGCATAGAGCCGGTAATTCTATCGGCATACATTATTACTCGACCATCTACATTACGAGCAGCCCTCCCAGCCGTTTGTGTAAGTGCTCTTTCACTACGAAGAAATCCCTCTTTATCGGCATCTAATATAGCTACCAACGAAACTTGAGGTAAATCTAACCCCTCTCTTAATAAATTTACTCCTATAAGTACATCGAACCTCCCTATTTGGAAATCCTCTAATATCTCTATTCTCTCTAATGTATCTACATCGGAGTGTATATAACGGCATCTTATATCTATTGCCGCCAGATATTTATCCAACTCCTCGGCCATTCTTTTAGTAAGAGTTGTAACAAGTATTCTTTCATCTTTGACAGTCCTTATCCTTATCTCTTCCAATAGATTATCTACTTGATTTAAAGTAGGTCTAACCTCTATAGGTGGGTCTAATAGTCCAGTAGGTCTAACAACTTGCTCTACTATAAGGCCTTCAGATACATTGAGTTCATAATCGGCAGGAGTTGCACTAACAAACACTCGCTGTCCCAATATTGCTTCAAATTCATCAAATTTAAGAGGTCTATTGTCGGCAGCAGCAGGTAATCGGAATCCATACCCTATTAATGTCTCCTTTCTAGAACGGTCACCTCCATACATTGCTCTTACTTGAGGTATAGTTACATGACTTTCGTCAATAAAAGTTAAAAAATTTTCGGGAAAATAATCAATTAGACAAAATGGGCGCATTCCAGGTTTCCTTCCATCAAAATATCTAGAATAGTTTTCAATTCCTGGGCAATAGCCAATCTCCTTAATCATCTCTAGATCATATTCTACCCTCTGTTTGAGCCTTTTAGCTTCCTGGGGTTTTCCAATCTCATTAAAAAAATTAAACTGACTTAACATATCGTCCTGAATTTGAACAATTGCACTTTTCATTCTCTCTTTTGTGGTTACAAATATATTTGCCGGATAAATCGATATTTCATCTAGATCATTTATATGGGCTCCCGATATAGGATCGAACAACTCTATACTTTCGACCTCGTCTCCAAAAAATATAATCCTTACAGAGTTATCGGCATAGGCAGGATAAATATCTACCGTGTCGCCTTTAACTCTAAACACGCCTCTTTTAAATTCAATTTCATTTCTTGAATAAAGGCTATCTACCAAAGCATAAAGCAATTTACTTCTGGAAATTTTATCTCCTCTTTTTAAAATTATTGTATTTGCGTGGAAATCTTCAGGATTTCCTATTCCATAAATACATGAAACACTAGATATTACAATTACATCTTTTCTTCCAGATAGCAGGGCACTAGATGCCGAGAGCCGTAGCTTCTCAATCTCTTCGTTTATGCTTAAGTCTTTCGATATATATGTATCGGTAGTAGGAAGATAGGCCTCTGGCTGATAATAGTCATAATAAGAGACAAAATACTCTACGGCATTATCTGGAAAAAAAGATTTGAACTCCCCATATAACTGAGCTGCAAGAGTCTTATTATGACTTAATATAAGAGCAGGTCTTTGCAGTTTTTCTATCACATTGGCCATAGTAAATGTCTTTCCAGAACCAGTAACGCCAAGCAAAGTTGCAGCATTAACCCCTTCGTTCAAATATTTAGACAAAAGCTCTATAGCCTCGGGTTGGTCTCCGGTAGGCTTAAATTTAGACGATAGTTTAAAACTCATTCATCTTTCCTAATTAATTTTCTAATTTTAACTTTATTTCCTAATTCAAATTTACAATGAACTCTTAACCATCTTGATATAATCTTCCAATCCTAAGGCAACCTTAACCATCATCTTCCTTTGGAACTCAGGAGAGGCAAGTTGTTCTTCGTCTGGAAGAGAACTCATAAATATAGTCTCTACAAGAATTGCTGGATAATCTGTTGGTGCTATAAGTGAAAAGTTGAAATTACCAACCATACCAAAATTATTAAGATTGAGATCTAACATCCTTTTGAGCACAACTTGTGCAAGTGGCCTATTCTCTATATGTCTGTAATAGGTACTGGTACCCATAGGACGTAAAGGAGAACCTCCTGCATTACAATGAATAGAAAGGACCATATCTACTCCTGCATTTTTAAAAATATCTTTCCTTTCTTGCATAGACATATCGGTATCTTCTGTTCTACTCAGAATAACTTTACCTCCCCTACTCTCAATCTCATCTTTGAGCATATATACCATAGCTAGGTTTAACTCTTTCTCTTTCATTCCTGATGGACTCATTGCTCCAGTAGCGCTTCCGCCATGGCCAGCATCCAATCCAAAGTACAAACCAGCCAAAGATGTTTTTGATTTAATCTTTGATTTACTACTCAAAACTGAAGGAGTGTGCCTAACCCTTATTTCTAATACATTTCCAGAATAATCAACTGAATAACCCCAGTTGTATTTATCTTTAAGTTTAATTATTACAGAGAGAACATCGGACTCCTTTTGGTTTAGATGAACATACTCAATTGACTTTAAATTGAGGTACTGAGTAATCCAGTTAGAGTTGCACTCCACACCATGAATATCTACAATAATTCTATTAAATTCAGGTTCACTGTATATAATATAGGGTTGTTTCTCTTCTAAAGTAACCCTAACAAGATCGGCCTTGCCAATATTAGAAACAGTCCAAGAGCCTGTATGTGAAAAAGCTGGCTTCTCTCCTAAAGGTAATATTTCTGCAAATTGTTTAGGTATATAGGCATATCTGTTTCCAGATAATTTTACTTTATAAAGGTTATTTTCTATTCCTATAAGTTCCATTTTAATACCCTGGGCAAGAAAATTAATTTTCGCACCACCTAATCTATCATCTCCTGCACCATAATTGAGGTATGCACCTGCCTTAGTAACCACTATAGGCGAAGTATAAGTAGCTTCAATCTGTTCAACCACCGCTTCTTGCTTTTTATAATAGACAGAAAAACTTTCTGTTTGTACCAAAGCTCCAATAACCGCCTTTACATCTATTTTATTATCGCCCTCTTTAAGGATAATCTCGGCACCAAAAGAACCTGTTTTATACTGCTTTACAGACTCATCATTTACAAAGACATGTGATCCTTTTTGAGCTACTCCTACAACATAATATACCTTAGAACTAACAGTATCTACTTTACCTCTTACAATTCGTAACAATCTGTTTTCCTGAGCATAGGTCTGTATAGAGAGAACAGAGGCCAGCACTATGATTGATAATAACTTTAAAATATATTTCATGGCTTAATATTTGTTATTCTTCAGTTGTAAAAATAAAACAAACCTTGTTAAATTTGCACGTTATTTTTAACATGGTTTACTAACTTAATTTGCAAATTTAATCAAAAAATTATGGGAAATAATATTTCTGAAAAATCTCTGTTCCTGGGTCTTTTTATAATGCTAGGCCTTACATTTCTAGGTATTTTTATTAAAAGTGCTGTAATATCCTTTAAGTCATATGACAGAGTAGTAAACGTAAAAGGGCTTGCCCAAATTGAAGTTCCTGCAAACAAAGTGATATGGCCAGTTGTATATAAAGAGATAGGGAATGATCTTTCTACGCTTTATAAAGCAATTAGTAATAAAAATGAAATTATTATCTCTTATCTTAAATCTAAAGGATTAGATGAAAATGAAATTACTATATCTGCACCTTCAATTATTGATATGAATGCAGAAAGATATCAAAGCCAACCATCTAATTACCGTTATAATATTACAAGTATAATAACAGTAACATCTGAAAAGGTAGAACTTGTGGGCGAAATAATTTCAAGCCAATCTGAGCTTCTTACCAAAGGAGTTGCTCTTCTTGCTGGAGATTATCAATACCAGACTCAATATCTATTCACTCTCCTAAACGATATTAAGCCATCTATGATAGAGGAGGCAACAAAAAATGCAAGAGCCTCTGCCGAAAAATTTGCAATTGACTCTAATAGTAAACTAGGAAAAATCAAAACCGCTAGCCAAGGTCAGTTTTCTATTCAAAACAGGGATGCCAATACCCCTCAAATAAAAACTGTAAGAGTAGTAAGTACAATTGCATACATGCTACGCGACTAATGAAACACAATCAATTATTAAAATATTAAGTAAGTATTTATGAAAATTTATAATGTACACGCCCGTGAAATTCTCGATTCACGAGGAAATCCTACAATTGAGGTAGATGTTAAACTTCTTTCAGGCGCTATGGGAAGAGCCTCTGTCCCTTCAGGAGCATCAACCGGTATTAACGAAGCTCTTGAATTAAGAGATGGAGACAAAGCTCGTTATATGGGTAAAGGCGTTCTACAAGCTGTAAAAAATGTAAACGAAATTATAGCACCTGCAATTACGGGAATGAGTGCTCTTAATCAAGTTCAAATAGATAATTTTTTAATTGAACTAGACGGAACTCCTACCAAATCAAAATTAGGTGCAAATGCTATTCTTGGAGTATCACTAGCTGTTGCAAAAGCAGCCAGCAACTATCTTCAAATCCCTTTATATCGCTACATAGGTGGGACAAACGCTGTAACTCTACCTGTTCCAATGATGAATATTATTAACGGTGGCTCTCACTCCGATGCCCCTATCGCATTTCAAGAGTTTATGATTCGTCCGATTGGAGCTCCTAACTTTAAAGAAGCTCTAAGAATGGGTGCCGAGGTTTTCCATAACCTAAAGAAAATTTTTCATGATAGAGGCCTCAGCACAGCTGTAGGAGACGAGGGTGGGTTTGCTCCTGCTCTTAAAGGAACCGAAGATGCATTAGATTCGATTATAGCCGCTATTAAAAAAGCAGGTTATAAACCAGGTAAAGAGATAACTATTGCTTTAGACTGCGCAGCCAGCGAATTCTACAAAGATGGTATTTACGACTACTCCAAATTCGAAGGAACAAACGGTGCCAAAAGAGATGCAAAATCTCAAGTAGAATATCTTAAAGAACTTTCTACCAAATACCCTATCGACTCAATCGAAGATGGTATGGACGAACAAGATTGGGATGGATGGAAACTTCTTACAGATGAGCTTGGCTCTAAGTTACAACTTGTTGGAGATGACCTATTTGTAACTAACGTTCAATTCCTTAAAAAAGGAATAGAGATGGGATGTTGTAACTCAATCCTTATCAAAGTAAACCAAATAGGAACTCTAACCGAAACATTGAATGCTATTGAACTTGCCCACCGCAACAAATTCACATCAATCACATCCCACCGTTCCGGAGAAACAGAAGACTCTACTATTGCCGATATTGCAGTAGCCACTAACTCTGGACAAATCAAAACTGGCTCACTAAGCCGTTCAGACCGTATGGCCAAATATAACCAACTCCTTCGTATAGAAGAAGAACTAGGCGATCTTGCAAAATATGGAAGAGACTAACTAGATATTAAGCTAATAAAAATAGAACTCTCTCAAAGCTTTTAAAAGCTTTGAGAGAGTTTTATTTTTTTATTCTATATCTTTGATACTTAAATTATCAAATAAAACAGAATGAAAACAGATATTTTTTTGACCAAAACTAATTGTTTTAGTATCACTCTATTTATCTTATTTTTATCAATAACATCTTTCGGCCAACCGGCTACTCAAAAAGTCATTAAAAACGACAAATTTCTCACATATTACGAGACCCATGACTTTAATGAAACTCCTAGATTTAAAGAAACTGTACATTTTAGTAAGCATTTAGCAGAGAAATCCAATATGGTAACCTATTTGACTATTGGAACATCCCCTCAAGGACGAGAGATCCCATTACTAATATTAGATAAAGATGGCTTAACTAATCCGGCAGAGATAAGAGCAAAAGGGCGCAGTATTATACTAGCAGAGGCCGCCATTCACGCTGGAGAACCAGATGGCAAAGATGCAGGACTCATGCTCATTCGCGATATTGCCATATACAATAAATATGCAGGAATTCTAGATAGCGTTTCTCTTCTATTTATTCCCATTATAAATGTAGATGGTCACGAAGATTTTGGAACTCACTACAGAATAAATCAGAACGGACCTCTAGAGGTTGGTGCTCGCTTTACTGCTCAAAAATATAATATGAATCGAGACTTTATTAAGGCCGATGCTCCTGAAACTAGAGCTCTTCTTAAATTATATGGCAAATGGATGCCAGAGCTATTTATAGATATCCATGTTACAAATGGTGCCGATTTTCAATATGTTACCACCTATGGCCTTGATCAATGTGGCTTTTTACCTCCCAATATGCTCCAATGGAGTAAAAATATCTTTGAACCCAACTTAAGAGAAAAGATGGAAGAGTCGCATTTCCCAATCTTCCCCTATTTTGATTACTCCGATTATCCCAACTTCCCTGCGGGGATACTTCCTGCTAATTTTCCACCCCAATACTCAAACGGTTACGCCTCGGCAAATAACAGACTTGGAATGTTAATTGAAAATCATATATACAAGCCATACAAACAAAGAGTTACCAGCGCATACCTAATGCTCAAACACTCAATGGAAATAATTGGAAATAACAGCCATTATTTACAAAAAGAGATAGCCCTTGCCGATAGTTATGTTGCTTCACAATCATTTGCAAATGATTCTCTGCCACTTATGTTCAATCACGATCATAAAGAGAGCACATTAGTAGATTTTCTTGCTTGGAAATCAAAAACAGAAACCAGCGATCTTACCGGCGCCCAATGGACATACTCAGACAGAAATGCTCCTATTACCATAAAAATGTCGCTTTTTACCTCCTACATACAAAATCTTAAAATTAAGATACCACGTGCCTACATTATTCCACAAGAGCAAATTGCAACTATAGAACTATTAGATGTTCACTCCATAAAATATAACAGAATAACTGCCGATACAACATACAGTGCTCAAACCTACCGCTTTATAAACCCAGAGTGGTCTCAGTTTCCTTATGAAGGCCGAGTTACCCTTAAAACCGAGATTTCAGAACAAACTGAAAATGTAAAATGCAATAAAGGAGATATAATTATTTATACCAACCAACCAAAAATTAAAATAGTAGCTCATATGTTAGAACCCAAATCTCCTACTTCTCTAGTCTATTGGGGGTTCTACAATAGCTTTGCACGCCCAGCAACAGAGTTTTGGATAAGGCTCAATTATATGGAAGTAAAAGGCAGGGAGCTACTTGCCAAAGACCCACAACTACGAAAAGAGTTCGAGCTTAAAAAACAGCAAGAGACAGAATTTGCATCCAATCCCAATGCAATTCTTCAATTTTTCATGACAAAAGTACGCGCAAACATAGAACAAAACGCAAACAGATACCCCATTATTAAAATATTTTAAATACTCCTTTTCCTGCGAAACATTGAGCACCCACCACCAAACTAAATCCTACAATTTTTCACTTTATAAATAACAGATATACAGAATAAAAGCATCATTAACAAAAAAAACCAACCATGAAACTAAGTATTGTAGAAATATTTTTATTGCTTGCTCACCACCCTAGTAAGGGGAGGTTTATTATTGCACCTATGCAAATTAACTATGGTATTATTGGAGCAATCCTTTTAGAGATGTCTTTAGAAGATAAAATTGGTATAGATAATGACATATTGACTTTGAAAAATAACGAAGCTACAGATAATCAAATTGTTTCTGAAATACGTGTAATTATTAGTAGCTCAAAAAAAACTCGCAAGATAAAATATTGGATTGCAAAACTAGTGAGAAAGTCGAGTAAGTATATGTGGGCTATTTTGAGCGAGCTAGCAAATAAGAATTTTATTAGTATAGAATATAAGAAATTTTTAGGATTTATCCCCTATAAGAAAACTTACTTAATAGATAATAAAACCAGAGAGATTCTTATTGAACAACTAAAGAACAATATGTTGCTTAATCAAGAATTAAGTAATGAGAGTGTTATTATGTTAGGATTGATTGAAGCATGTAAAATGCACTCTATTTTTACTCAGGATAAAAAAGAATTAAAAATCATAAAAGCTAAATTGAAACAGGTTATAAAAGAGAGCCCTATTGCTAACTCTTTAGATCAAACAATTAAGCAAGTACAAGCAGCTATTCTTGGTGCTGTTATAGGTGCGTCTGTTGCAGCATCGGCAAGCGGATCTCATTAATAAACTCCTTCTATACTTTCTTTTATGTAAGAAGGTCCGTAATTGTGAAGAGAGCAAAAATAACAGAAGCTATTCCGTTTGCAGTGAAGAAGGCTGCGTTTATTCTAGAGAGATCTTTTGTAGATATTATTAAGTGTTGCCATAAAAGTAATAATGAGAATATTATAGCACCTATAATATAAATTAAGCCTAAATCGCTAACCGCAAAATAAAATAAAAGCAACATTGGAAGTACAAGAAAATGCCCAGCACTAGAAATTCTTAAAGCATTTTTTGTACCTAACAATTGAGGTATTGAGTGCAATGAATTTTCTTTATCGAACTCTTCGTCTCCAAGAGAGTAGATGATATCGAAACCACTTACCCATAACAAAACTAATACCGAGAGAATGACAGGAGCAACATGAAAAGAACCTGTGACAGCAATATAGGCACCAGTAGGTGCAATTGCAAGCGCAACTCCAAGCACATAATGGCTCAATGCACTAAACCTCTTAAAATAACTATAACCCAGCAAAACTAAAAGAGTTGGGAAGGCAAGCATAAAGCTCAACAGATTAATAAACCAAGCTGCCATCAAGAAAATAAAAACATTTGCACTCACAAACATCAACGCAGCTTTGGCAGAGATTTTCCCCGCAGGAATTTCTCTCTGTTTTGTTCTAGGGTTTAATAAATCAATATCCCTATCCTTATACCTATTAAAACCCATAGCAGCATTTCTTGCCGTTACCATAGCTAAAAGGATAAGCAATAACAAGCCAAATGAGAACTCTTTCTGTGAAATATTGTACGCAAGAACAAAACCTGTAAGTGCAAAAGGTAAAGCAAAAAGAGTATGTGCAAACTTAACCATCGAGAAATAGTTGTGCACACTTTTAATTTTCTCAATCATTTTTAAATCTTATTTAATCATTAAAAACAACTTCTCTTTGCTACGCCGCTTTTTAGAGCATAAACTTTTTATCGCAGTGTAGCGCCAAAGTCATTCTTAAATTTAGTCAGGAGTTTATTCATAATGTTCTCTACATATTTATCGGTAAGAGTCTTCTCTGTGTCTTGCAGAGTGAAGCTAATTGCATACTGTTTTTTACCAGCAGGAATTTTATCACCCCTATAAACATCGAAAAGAACTACATTTTTAAGCATTTTTTTCTCTGTAGCCAATGCACATTTTCGAATAGCTTCATAAGATATATTCTGGTCTAATAAAAGAGCTAAATCTCTGGTAACTTCGGGATATTTAGAGAGCTCTTTATAAAGTACCTTTTTCTTTTTTACCTGATTTAATAAAATATCCCAAGAAACCTCGGCACCATATACGGCTTGTTTAATATCAAATTTTTTAAGCAAAAATCCATTAATAGTTCCCATTATTGCCAGAACTTTTCCTCCTTTAGTTTTAATGGTCAATCCCTCAGCAAAAATATCTGCAGGAGCCAGATCATAATCCAAATCAAATATATCTATGCCAAATCTTTTTAATACTGCTTCTAAATAGCCTTTGAGCATAAAATAAGAGCCACCACTACGTTTACCTCTCCAATAAGGCTGGCCTTGGCCAGATACAAAAATAGAGAGTTTCGAACTAGCTACATATTTTGAAAGAACAGAAGAGTTATCATTTACATCTTCTTGCAAACTATAGACATTGCCAAATTCAAATAATTTAAGCTCTGTATTTTGACGATTAATATTATATGAAATTACCTCTAACCCATTTAAAATCAACGTTTCGCGCATTACATCAAGGTCTGAGCTGAGTGGATTTAGTAACTTAACTAAATTGTCTTCCGAAAAAGTTTTTAGTTTTGAATAGTATTCACTTTTAGTTAGTGAATTATTCATAGTTTCATAGAATCCATTATTTACCAAAAGATTTGCACACAACTCTCTTATTCTCTCTGGGTCTGGCTTTACTCCAGGTGAAAGCGATGCACTCATTCTTTGAGGCAATTCAATATTGTTATACCCATAAATTCTAAGCACCTCTTCTACAACATCACATTCCCGAGTTACATCTACCCTATACATTGGCACTACTACTTCACAACCAAATTCCTGTTCATTCAAAATCTCGAATTCAAGATATTTTAATATTGAAAGAATACTTTCTTTACCTATTTTCTTACCAATTAAAGATTCCATTCTTTCATAGTTCAATGAAATTTTGGCTCTTTCTATAGCTTCTCCTTCACATTTAACAATCTCTCCAACAATCTTTGCCCCTGCTATAGAACTTAATAGCTGAACAGCTCTCTTGCAAGCATATGTTAAAATTTCGGGATCTGCACCTCTTTCAAAACGAAAAGATGCATCTGTTTGTAAAGTATGTCTCTTTGCACTCTTACGTATAGAAACAGGATTAAAATAGGCACTTTCCAAAAATATTGCAGTAGTAGAACAAGAAATTCCTGAATTTTCACCTCCAAAAACGCCCCCCATACACATAGGCTTAGTTTGGTCACAAATCATTAAATCTTCATTATCAAGTTCACGCTCTACACCATCTAAAGTTGTAAACTTCTCTTTTCCCTTTGCTCTTCTAACCACAACAGTACCACCTTCAATTTTGTGATAATCAAAAGCATGTAGAGGATGGCCAGTCTCATGCAATACAAAATTGGTAATATCTACTACGTTATTTATTGGTCTTAATCCTATCGAACGAACTGCTTTTTGCAACCAATCTGGCGAAGGGGCCACTTTGATTCCATCAATTGTAATTCCATAATATTTGGGAGCTCCATCTGGTGCCTCTAACTTTACAGTGATAGGTTTTAATGTTCCCAATGAGTGCGGTAATTTGTCAAAATCGGAAACTGAAGGGATTTCGAAACTTGCATTAAGACCATGAAATTTAAGATATGCATTTAAATCACGGGCAACACCAATATGAGAAGCTGCATCTATACGGTTAGGTGTTAGGCCTATTTCAAAAACTGTATCTGTTTCAAGTTTAAAATACTCCTTTGCACTTAACCCAATTAAAGTATCTTGCGGCAACACCATAATTCCATCATGAGACTCTCCTACGCCCAGTTCATCCTCGGCACAAATCATTCCCCTACTCTCTTGGCCTCTAATCTTAGATTTTTTTATTTTAAGAGTTTCTCCGTTAGGAAATGTTAAAATAGTTCCAATTGTAGCAACTAAAACCTTCTGCCCTGCAGCTATGTTAGGAGCACCACATACTATATTTAGAAACTCAGAATTTCCAATATCTACTTTTGTAATACTAAGTTTATCGGCATCTGGATGCTTGCCACACTCAACAACATGGCCTACTACAACGCCCTGTAATCCTCCAGGTATCTCCTCTACCTGTTCCATTGCTTCAACTTCCAAGCCTATCGAGGTTAATATTTTCTCAATTTCAAAAACTGAAACAGTGGTATCTATGTATCTTTTAAGCCAATTATACGATATTTTCATATGGTATTATTTATTTTTATTATTATGAATAGTAGTAAACTTATCTATATCAACTATTTCTAGTTAGAAAAGAGATTCTACAAACTCTTTCTTATTAAAAACTTGTAAATCTTCTATTTTTTCCCCCACACCTATGAATTTTACTGGAATCTTAAATTGATCCGATATACCTATTACCACTCCACCCTTTGCTGTTCCATCTAACTTAGTTATCGCAAGAGCAGTAACGTCTGTAGCTTTAGTAAATTCCTTTACCTGTAAAAAAGCATTCTGCCCTGTAGAACCATCCAAAACTAACAACACTTCATGAGGAGCATCTGGAATAACCTTTCTTATTACATTTCTAATTTTAGTTAACTCATTCATAAGATTAACTTTATTGTGAAGCCTACCTGCTGTATCTATTAAAACAACATCTGTACCAGAAGCAACAGCATTTGAAACAGTGTCATACGCAACAGATGCAGGATCGGCACCCATCTTTTGTTTTACAATTGGAACCCCTGCTCTTTCACTCCAAATAGTTAATTGCTCTACTGCTGCAGCTCTAAAAGTATCGGCAGCTCCCAATACAACAGTTTTACCCGAAGCCTTTAATTTTGCAGCAAGTTTACCAATAGTAGTGGTCTTCCCAACTCCATTTACTCCTACAACCATAATAACATATGGTTTTTTTGTAAAATCAAATGGTTCCTGCTCTGTATAACTATTGTCTATGTTAAGCAATCCTTCAATTTCACTTCGCAATATCGAATTAAGTTCCGAACTATTCATGAACTTATCTCGTGCAACTTTCTCTTCTAATCTTTCTATAATTTTCAATGTAGTTTCTACACCTATATCAGATGCTATAAGTGCTTCTTCTAAATTGTCAAGAATATTTTCGTCTACCTTAGATTTACCCGCAACCGCTCTTGTAAGCTTCTCGAATAATCCTGTCTTGGTCTTTTCCAAACCTTGTTCCAATGATTTCTTCTCTTCCTTAGACTTAGAGCCGAATAATCCAAAAAGTGCCATAATTTCTTATTTTAACTAGCAAAGGTACTAATAATAGTTTATTTCCGTGAGATCGTACTACAAAAAAACCGACACAAACTAATGTGCCGGCTTCATATATATTATCATTTCAATAATTAATTCTTACTGAAAAAATCCTTAACGCTGTCTGTAGGAATCATCTCTTCCTGGAAAGCATAAGAACCGCTGCGATCTGAACGTACCATGCGTATGCACTTAACACTCCTTTTGCTAGATGTTTTATCTGCAGAGAACTTAGCAATTGATTTCTTAGCCATTATAATTCAATTTAAATTGTTCTTATTTTATCTCACGATGAAGAGTTACCTTCTTCATGAATTTATTATATTTCTTACGCTCCAAACGTTGAGTCGTATTCTTTTTATTCTTAGTGGTGATGTACCTAGAAATTCCGGGAACACCGCTTTCTCTTTGCTCGGTACACTCCAGTATAACCTGAACCCTGTTACCTTTCTTTGCCATATTGCTTTATGTATTAAATCACGTTGATTAAACCTTTCGCCTTAGCATCTTTTAATACTGCACTAAGGCCATTCTTATTAATTGTTCGCAAACCTGCGACGGAAACTTTAAGATTAACGAATCTTTCTTCCTCTGCAAACCAAATGCGCTTATTCTTCAAATTCAGCGCAAATTCGCGCTTTGTCCTGCGCTTTGAGTGAGAAACATTATTCCCAATCATTCTCTTCTTTCCTGTGACTTGACAAACTCGTGACATTGTATATCGTAAAATTTAATATTTTTTCAAGGATTGCAAATATCGTGAATAATTTTTTCTTATCCAAAATATTTACACAAATTTAAAAATCCTTTTCCATCTAATATTTTTTGGAAAAGCTTTGAATCGGTTTTTTGAAAACCAGATCACAGCAGGCGACCCCACAATGTGAGATTCAGGCACAAACCCCCAATAGCGAGAGTCCAATGAATTATGTCTATTATCGCCGAGCATAAAGTAGTAGTTCATTTTAAAGGTATAACTATCACAAGCTATATCGTTAATATAGATAATTCCATCTTTAGTATAGAGCTTATTTTCTTCATAAGTTTCTATAATCCTATGGTATAGTGGCAAGTTCTCCATAGTAAGAGAGACCCTAGCTCCTTCTTTAGGAATCCACAAAGGACCAAAATTATCCCTTGTCCATTTGAAAGAATCATTCTCGGAAAACGGAAAAAGCATCTGATTAAAATCAGGAAAATCGGGAGGATAAGTATCAATATTTTGCCTCACTTCTTTCACATTTCCTAAAGATAATAACTTAGTAGCTTCCTCTTGATTCATAGGGAACTCTGGGTATCCTGGTAAAGTACTATCAAAATAAATTTCCTCGGTATTTAATCCCATTTTGTCAATAAGCTTAGAGTTTAAGGAAGTTCCATTAGTGATAACAGTATAGGTATTTTGTATCCCAGGATAAAATTTCTGTGCTATCCCATTAATATATACATACCCATTTACAATTTCCATTGTATCTCCAGCAATTGCCACACACCTTTTTACGTAATTATCCTTTTTATCTACAGGCCTTACAACAATTGGCCCATACATGTTGATTGTCTGTTTCCTACCATTAATACGGACATGAGTATAATAATCTTCTGTTGGCAACTGTGTGAGCACAGTATCGCCGTGTGGAAAATTAAAGACTACAATATCGTCGTTTTTAACTGTAGAGAAACCTGCAAGTCTTCTGTATGGATTCTGTATCCAAGTTAAATATGATTCTCCACCGGTAACAGGAAGAACATTATGAACCAGAGGAAATGAGAGCGGAGTTTGAGGGACCAAAGGACCGAAAGAGAGTTTACTCACAAACAGATAATCTCCTGTCATAAGGGTTCTCTCCATAGACGATGTTGGTATCATATATGCTTCAAAGAAAAAAGCTTTAATAAAAGTAGAGACTACTAGAGCAAAAATAATTGCATCTAACCAATCTAGCCATACATTCCTTTTTTCTCCCTCTTTATAATGTTTTTTCCAAAAGGCCCATTTTACCTTACGAGTAATAAATATGTCAAAAATAATTGCCAGTCCAATAATGAACCACCAATTACCAAACCATATTACCCAAAGCAAATACAAAAAAGCCCAAATACCAAATTTGAACCATTTATTGCCTTTTAACCGGAGATTATTCAATCTAATCTATTTTACAGAATTTATGATTACTTCAAAAGCCTTAGGATTATTCATAGCAAGGTCGGCAAGAACTTTGCGGTTCAAACCTACATTACTCTTAGAAAGTTTACCCATAAATTGTGAGTAATTCATTCCATGCTGTCTTGCAGCTGCATTAATCCTTTGAATCCATAACGCACGAAAGGCGCGTTTTTTGTTTTTACGGTCACGGTAGGCATAAGTAAGACCTTTTTCATAGGTATTCTTTGCTACTGTCCAAACATTAGCACGTGCAAGAAAATTACCACGTGTTAGTTTTAAAATTTTTTTACGGCGGGCTCTTGAGGCCACCGAGTTTACCGATCTTGGCATACTACTCTAAGTTGGTTTTAAGAATGCCAGCGCTCTCCTCCTATTGAGAAACTTTTCCTGCTGTACATTCAGATTAATAATAATTGTAACTAAATGACTAAAAGAGCTTTTATTCTTTTTTCATCTGAAGGTGAAACCAATGCAGAATAGGTTAGATTCCTTTTTTGCTTAGTAGTCTTCTTTGTAAGAATGTGACTCTTGTAGGCGTGCTTTCTTTTAATTTTACCTGATCCGGTGATCTGAAAACGCTTTTT
>Ga0265294_10002755_pt1 | contig 22861 bp, 13 predicted proteins | sample MunlanPumphouse3_FD_192504 | JGI IMG/M metagenome (GOLD analysis project Ga0265294, IMG submission 192504) | Groundwater microbial communities from a municipal landfill in Southern Ontario, Canada - Pumphouse #3 | ecosystem: Environmental > Aquatic > Deep subsurface > Groundwater | place... | reverse complement strand
TAGACCTTGGTCAACAAATTTACCGCCGCGAGCAGCAACCAAACCTTGAATTACGTCGGCCGCAACCCCACCCATTGGATAAGAACCTTCAGGTAGTTTTGTTTTTGCGGTTGCAAGTAAGCTTGTGAATGCGGTCCAGTCCCATTTACCTTCATTCCATAGTGTAGCTGGGTCTGGTAAATTGAGGCTGTCAATCAAATCTTGATTGTAGTATAAATAGAAGTCTGGGCGTGCTTCACCAAGTAAGTAACCATAAGTTTTACCTTGGATTGAAGTCATATCCATGTAAACTTTATCTTGGGTATAATTGAAATCAGCAAAGAAACCTTTCTTGGTTCTGGAATTATATAATTCCGAAATCGCACCAGCTTTAATGAAGGTTGAAATCCAGTTTGTATCGATTAAATAAATTTCACCACGGTTTGGAATTCCACCTGTATGAGCTTCTGTGATCCATTGAATACGCGGTGGACCCCAAGATGCTTCGGTTGGGTATTCTTCGTATTTGATTTTAATGTTATAAGCTGCTTCAACACGGGTATGCCATTCTTGTCTTTCAGTTTGGCGAGTACCGGTATAGTCTTTGTCAAATGGGTCATATTCATAGGCTGGGTTAACCATGATTTTGATTTCCATTTGTTTACCGTCAAATTCGCTACGGTTCAATTCCCAATCCCAGGTTTCCGGGTCATAGCATTTCTCTTGATTCATGTCGGTTGAGCAAGGAACACCATCATTGTCATTACCATTGTCGCCATTGTTTCCGTTGTTGCCGTTGTTTCCGTTGTTGCCGTTGTTTGATGAGTCACAACCTACAATCACAAAAGCCATAACAACAATAATCAAGGATAACCAAAATTTTGTTAGCTTTTTCATTTTTCCTCCTTAAAAAAATACATATATGATTTCCATATTTCAAATCCAAATTGCCGATAGAAATCAATCAAATTAGTCCAATCAATAATGATATCGGTAGCTTTACCGAAACAGTGATTGACTGCGCTAGCCACAATAGTGTAGCCAAGATGACGTCCACGGTAACTTTGATCAACACCAAGCGGTCCTATCCCTGCAAGCCCCTTAAACCTTGCCCGCCAAGTCGAACTATAACTGATAAGCTTTAGAGGAGCAGACGGTAAAACCACTTTGCAAAAGGCGCATACTGCGCTTCCGTCTAGAGCGATATAGTATTCTTCTCCTGTACCGCCCATTGCCATATATTCATCAAACTCACTTAGCCACCTAGTCGGCCAATTGTTTAATATGAGTTGACGAAGGGAAGGAAAATCGTTTGTTGTTGCTGGTCTAATAACATATGGAGATTGCATGATTGGTAGTTTAGGTGTCGTTTCATTAATCGAACGAAGCAAATCATGTGTAGAATAGGGTGAAGTAAACCCGCGCTTTTCAAACCAAGAAGCCGATTGTTTTAAATCAAACGGCAAGCCGGGAAAGAAATTATGATAATCGCGTCCTAAATGGATTTTTTTCACACTATGATTTTTTAGCACTATTTGGGCTTTTTCCAATAACTGTGTTCCAATGCCTTGCTTGCGATATTTTGGATCAACCAAAAACAAACTAATCCATCCTACTTTATTATATTCCTCAAGTGGAAGGAGATGTTCCTTCTTCACCAAAATATAGCCAACCACTTGGTTATTTTCAAAAGCCACAAAGGATGCTTCTTTGAATAAACCCGGGTGATTAACAATATTACGCGCAAACAATTCGGCAGTTATTGGATATATAAAACCATAGTTTTTATTCCACAATTCCCAGAGTGATTGGAAATCATTATTGAAAACGACTAAACTTTGAATCTCCATAATATATCCTTATTTAAGGAAGGGGAAAGTTTCCCTTTCCCCTACCCTATATTTAAAATTACGGATTAGAAAGGAAACTAAACTAAAGTATTAGTTATTGTCTCTTTCTAAATACAAGTAGAGCAACACCAAGGACAGCGATAACTGAGATAAAGTATGCAGCTGTATCATTATTGCAGCTGAAGCCTGGACCTTCTGGTATTTCGTCAATAGCTTCATCAACAATTTCCTTAATGTCATCTAATAATTCATCGGTATCGATATCAGCAGTGTCTTTTTCAAATACATAAACTGTGTAGGAAGCAGTTGTAGTATTACCTGCATTATCGGTTACGATTAACTCGACGGTGTATTCGCCAGCTTGAGTTGTGTCAATATCATCTCCTTTAGTAACTGCATACCATCTGAATGCCGAGTTGAAGAGGTTGCCATCAACTCCGTCATAAGCGAACATGATACCGTCAACTGGATTAAAGGATGCGCCGTTTGGTAGATATAGGTCACGAGTTTCAACTACTGGTCTTGATACGTCTGGAACTACGATAAAGACGCGTTTAGAAGCAACTTTATCTCCAACTTTAATTGTGAACTTAACTTCATGTCTACCTTCTGTTAAGTTGTTAGGATTAAATCCTGCAGGAAGGTCAATTTCGATAAATCTTGTGATTTCGTTACCCTTGAGATTTTTGTTGGTCTTAGAGTAATTTCTGTCATAAGCTTTGGCAATTGAATAGATATCAATTGTCTTTTGACCAAATGGAACATATAGTTTGTTGGTGTCAATTTCAAGAATTGGTGTGTAAGTATCAGTAACAATTAGTTCAAAGCGAATTGCTGAAGATAAGCCTGTTGCCTTGTTATGAACACGCACATCAATAACAAATGTTCTATTCAATTCATTACCTACATTGAGAACTAAGTCACGATATGCAGGAGGGAATTGTTCTTCAAAGCCGGATTCTTCAACGTAAATTGGCATTACTAACAATTCTTTTTCTGTTAACAAGTCTTTTTGTTCAGCAGTGAAGAAGTTATTTGGATCCTTCAAGTAGCTAGCAAATCTTACAGAAGGTGTCCATGCGCTTTGACTCCATAAGCCTGCACCTAAGCCAGCACCAACATAGATTTCATGGAAGTGTTCGAATAGCCACATCCACTTGTCATAGTATTGACCGGCAAAGTTGTCAACGCCTTTGGTAGGTTTTTCTGCATAGTGACCCCATAATGGATAAACACCGTATGTAGGATCGGCAGCGGTTGTACCGAACTTAGATGGCCAAATGCCTCCGAAGCCTTCGGTTTGTTCTGCACCATGGATGAAGTCTGTTACAGAAATTGCTTCTGTATCAATAAACTGTTTAGTTCCTAAGTAATTGTAGAAATCTGTTAAGAACGCAGTTAACATTTCAGTCCATGTTTCGTATTTAAATGCATGAGGTCTATAAATCCAGTTTTCTGGTTCTAAATCCAATGCACCGTTGACAAGAGTCTTGTTTTGAACATACAGGTTAACACGGCGAGTTGGTGTATAAGCACCTACACCCCATAATCCTGCTGCAGATGCGCTATGAAGTTTTATTGCTTCATCAAATACATCGAATAGAGCAATCCACTTGTCATAGTATTTTTCATGAGTAATGAAGAAGTTAGGGTTATTTCCAGAGTCTGGACGTGCAGCACTGTTTTCCCACATTACATAGTCTTGCATTGCATTAACCCATGAACCTTCAAAACCGGATGTCTTGCCTTCGCCATGAGCGAAGTTTTCAAATGTCGATAAGTCAACATCGGTTCCTACAGCCGGTTCAGCACCTGCTGGACGGTCTTCTTTTAGGTATGTATAGAAATCTTTGACAAAGTCGGTAACCATTTCTTCGCGACTGTAGTAACGAACGCCTGCAAAGAAATCGTAAACAGTACGTTTGCCATCAATGTCTACTTCAATTTCTAGTTCTGATTCAGGAAGATTTTGATAACTGAAGATATCATTTAGATCAGTGTAACCACCAAGCATACCTGCAATATTAACTAACCAAGATGGTTTTAATGTTGTTCCAGGTTTAACCTCAAATGTCTTGGTATTTGGTAATACCATATAAGGAATTTCTTCAAATACGCCTTCAGTTAATTCAAGAGGTTTTGCGGAGAAGTTATATGCTCTTCTTACTGCTTGATACTCTTCTGTACGGCCATATTGTAATGCTTGAGCGAAAATTTCATAGAATTTATCGTATTCTTTTCCGCCGTTAGCGATTCTTTCTAGATACCCGAAGTCATAGAAAATACCACCGTTTGGAACCGTAATCCATAAGAAATGTTTACGAGTGGTGTTTGCAGTATGGAAACCTGGGTCTCCTTCTGTTAATCCTAGAGTAGCATTGTGAATATCTGCTTGTTCTTGGTTAACAGCACCGTATTTGCCATCGTCGCCTTCTAAGAATAGATAAGCGATCTTTTCTTCTGGATCATAGAAATCCCAATAGTCTGCTCTCCAACCTGGTTGCATGTAGCCAACAGTATTTAAATCTTCTGGAGCTTCTTCAAAATGTTGCCACAAGATGCGTTTGTAGAATAGAGCTGGATTTTCTGTTTCAACCCATTTCTTTTCATACATTGGATTTCCATATTCATCAAGAACAGGATTTCCAAGTTCATCAAGTAATGGTTTTGTTAGATCATCTTCATCAGTTTGAACCATTTCGCGGTCCAATTCAGAAGTATCGCCATTTTTAATTTTGACGATTTCGCCATCTTTGTAACCAAAAATAGGTTCAAAAAGAATTTTTGGATTTTCTGGATCTGGAGCTTGGAAATATGTAGCACCTAATAAACCGCGAACGGCTTTCCCATTGCCATCAAAAACAATGTGTGCTGTTGTTGAACCTTTACCATCTGCTTCACCAGTTCTGGTTTGGGAAGTCATGAATGTTACATCAACACCGGATATATTGTGACGCACTTGCGATAGTGATACCCAACCGAATGTTGCATCAACTTTAGCACCGCCTTGACCGTCACTAATCCATTTCCAAATCATTTGACCAGCAATAGCACCAGTAGCTGTGTTGCTGCCTAGTGGATAAACTGAGTAAGTACCAACTTTATTGCCTTCTGCATCATAGCGTGGTATGATTACTTTCGTTTCGTTCCACGGATAGACGTCACCAATACGATGTGCATTGTCTTCGTATGGTGTGCCTTTTGCTGCATCAATATCAAAATGATTAGGGAAAGTAGTTTTAGCACTACCTGCAACATATAGAGGGATTTCCCCTGGTTCTAATGTTGGATCCTCAATCCACATACCTGGTTTTGGATCAGCCGCATTAACAACCGCTGGTTTTGTTGCGAAACCAAGCACAGCGATAGTAAGTGCTAATACACTTAAAAAAGCAAATACTTTTTTCATTATCTAATTTTCCTCCTAATTAAGTATTTTGAAAACGTTTGCGTTTATAGTATATCATAAATGAAAACGTTTTGCAATTGATATAAGAAAATTTTTCCTCGGGATTTCGAGGTTCTTTAAAACGCTTTATTTCGCTAAACCGTAAGCATCTTCATCCAGGATTATCGTTACACTTTTATGTAAATGTAAGACGCTGGCAGGGAAATCAGTGCCGACTTTTCCTTCCAATAACCGCTTGGCGGTTTTGGCTTTGTTCTTGCCGCTGATTAATAAAAGGATTTGTTTGGCCTGCATGATGTTTTTGATACCCATGGTTATGGCAAAACGCGGGACTTCCTCAAGACTATTAAAAAACCTTTGATTATCGAGCCGCGTCTTTTCCGCAAGTTCCACCACGAATGTTTCTTGTTCAAATGACGTACCCGGTTCATTGAAGCCGATATGGCCGTTGGAACCGATGCCGAGAACCTGCAAATCGATTTTTGTTTGTTTCAATAAATCATTATAGGATTTTGCTGCAGAATTCCAATCTGATGTGGCTGAGGGAAGATGCACATTTTCCGGTTTGACATCGATATGATTAAAAAGATTTTGTTGCATATAATAGTGATAGCTTTGCGGATGATTTGGATCAATGCCGCAATACTCATCCAAATTAAAGGTTGTTACATCTTTAAAAGAAACTTCGCCATTGGCATAAGCTTTTCTTAAAGCTTCATACATTCCCATCGGGGTCGCCCCGGTGGCTAGTCCCATAACGCTGTTTGGTTTCTTTTGCAATTGGTTAATAATGATTTTTGCAGCCTCATTGCTTAACTGTTCATAATTCTCTACAACAATAATTTTCATGTTTTTCTCCTAAATTGATACAGGAATTTTTCCTGTTGGTTTTTCTTTTCCGGTTAAAATTTTGGCTAATGATTTAAAACTTAAAGGCGTTGCTTCATAAGCGCAAAGATAAGTCGTATCAGGATGCAGTACTTGTAAGTCATACGGTGTGCGAAGCGAAGCAACGACTAATTTCTTAACATCGATTTGTTTGATAACTTCCGCTTGCCCTTCATTCAGCCTGGCATTATAGCTACAATATACGATTTTTTCGTATTTTTCAACCAATGTTTTCAATGTTTTTATTTCTTCTGAAGTCGGTGTTAAAGAAATATAAAACTTATCGGAACAATCCTTCATATAATCATGAAGCGAGGAAAGTCCGCTGACCGGATCCTCCACAAGCGTCACTACTTTTATTTTCGGAAAAACAATCAATGCTTTTTCGTGTGGTTTTATCGGCAGACAACCATGCGGGTCTTGAATTAAAGAAATACTTTTCAGACTTACTTTTTCGCTAAAACTGACAGCTTGGGGATCTAAAAGTTTTGGTTTTACCGAATCAAACGAGGTGGCTATGGCTCTAACTTGATACATCGCTTTATAACGCAATATTCTTTCTACGGCTTTATCAATTACTTTCATTGGTATTTGACCGCTCTTGGCATAGTTTAATGCCAGTTCATAGAACCTTTTTTGCATCGCCATATCTCTTGCTCCACAAAGCAACAAGATATCGCAACCTGAATTGAAGCCGTAAAGAACGATTTCTTCCAATGTATAGTGGGACCAAACAGCTTGCATGGTCAAGGAATCCGTTACCACCAAACCGTCATAACCGATTCTTTCTCTTAACAAGCCGGTAATAACTTTTTGGGAAAGCGTAGTCGGGAATTCTTCGTCATATTTGGTAAACATAACATGACTTGCCATAATCCCCGGCAAGTTAAATTCTTTGGCTTTTAGGAACGGTTTGAGTTCCACCTCAAACAGACGTTTTTCGTCAAAATCGACTTTCGGCAAACCAATGTGTGAATCGACATTTGTATCGCCATGACCAGGGAAATGTTTAATTGATGTCATCAATTTGGCATCATGGTAACCCCGCGTTGCGGAAACCACAAATTCGGCCACTTCTTCGGGATTTTCCGAATAAGAGCGAACATTGATTACGGGGTTTTGCGAATTGTTGTTGATGTCGCCCACCGGAGCGAAATTGAAATTAAATCCAAGAGCCCTAAGTTCGCACCCCATATTATAAGCCAATTGGTAGGCATATTGAGGTTTATGGGTTGCGCCAATCGCCATGGCGCCAGGCGACTGAACAATACCTTCAGTCACCCGGGCAACCATTCCGCCTTCTTGGTCAAGAGCAATGAAAGGCGGTATTTTTGCTTTTTCTAGAATAGTTTTGTTTAGTTCAAATACTTGTTGAGGGTTTTGAATATTGTCTTTAAAGTAAATGATTAACCCTACTTTGATTTCTTCAACCTGCATGCGCAATTCGTCATTGTAAGTAGTTCCATGAAAGGCTAAACCAATCATTTGTCCGATTTTTTCTTCAAGCGATAGGCTTTGTACTTGAGCTTTAAATGAGTCCATTGTTATTTACTTTCTCCGTTTGATTGCTAGTACGCCAAGCGATAACACGCTCAACATAACAAGGAAATATTGGACAGCACCGGTACTGCAGCCACCGCCACCGCCGCCACCGGTAGAGGTTTTGGTTTTTGCAACCACGCTTACGATATCGCTGTCAATTAAATCGCCGTTCTTTAATTTCAGGAATAACTTAAATTCATATGTTTCGTCTTGGATTAAATCGGAAATTTCAATCGTACCGCTTTTTTCCGTTAAGATTATTTTTTCGTCGCCGTATTCGATATAAGCTTCTTCGACCGATCCAGCGTCATCGCTGTAACGATAACTCAATTCCACTCCAAGGTGCAATTCATCGTCTACTTCAAACTTCCTGATTTCCGGAAAAATTACATCATTGGTTTTGATTTTAAATTCTTTGCTTGCACATTGGCGTACCGTGCCATCGTTTTCCACAATGGTATAGTAATAAGTCACATTATAATTAGAATTTTTGTTTAGTCCGGTAACCGTTACCGAATTACCGTTGAACGGATAAACTTTGCCGCCCACGCGAACACTGATGTCTTTTATAATCCCGTCAGCGATTGGACCGGTTTGTTCAAACTTAATGAAGTTGCCTACAACCTTTGTCGGTTGGATTTTAGGGTCTTGCATGACAAACAACACTGCGTTGCCAATGTTTCTTTCGCCGCCATCACTTGGCGTGTTGATTACTTCAAGTTCGCCTTCTTCATTGCGAACAACCAAAGTAGACGACCCTCCTCCGTCAAGGTTATATCCTTCCAAGGCTCCCGCAAGCCTTAACAATTCTCCTGCCTCAAATAGACTAACGCCGTTTCTTTGATAACCAGGATGACGTCCATCAATAACCATGAGGATAGCGCTGCCGTCCTGTTTATAACCAAGAACGGTCCTTGGATGGGCATTGTTTATGAATTCATAGTCTGAATGAGTTTCTTTGGTTTGTTTGCCTTGGAATTGGACATCGCCTTCTTTAATAATTTGGTATCTGGTTCCCATGACGTTCTTAACTCCCGCAAACTCACCAGATAACTCATATTCGCATTTTAATGTTGTCCCTTTTACCAATAATTCTGCATAATCAGCATCCTTTGTTACCAAATAGAATTGTCCGGTAGGAACTTGAGAAATTTCCGTCATGGTTGTGTCGGTTCCGGTAATGCTTCCGCGAACAAAATAACCCTTTGGCGTTTTCCGGTTAACGGTGTATGAACCAACATAAACGGTATAACCGGTTAAGTCAACTGTGCCTTTGAAATCAGTGGTTAAAAGGGTAATGCCAGAATCTTCCGGATCCTGATTCACTTTACTGATTGGTGTATTGGAGGTTACATTGTTGCCATCCAAAACCTTAAGCGACATATATGAGTTTGAAGTAGGTTTGCCCCAAATGTGCGTACGAGGACCGGTAAACCCTATAACTTCGTGAACGGTATCGCGTTTATAAATGTCGCCGTTTTGAACAAAAGTGCTGGTCGGTTGGTAGGTTGCGTTAATATCGAAGAAGTCGCCGTTAACCGCTGCCACAACAATCCAACCAGGATTTTTCTCCTCAAAGTCGAGGGCAGTCTTGCGGACAGTGGATGATTTCCACTCGTCGGCGGTTCCTTCCGACCAAGTTACGATTTTAATGGCATCGTTTCCCTGGGCAGGCATGGTAACATATTGGTAAGTATTTTCTGCCCAAAGGTTTTCGTTTGTATCGCCAAATCTAAGCGTCTTGACGATTTGCTTGTTAAGTTCAACACCGCCCTCCAAACTCCTTCTGGTAATTACATCTTCCAACTTAAGGACGTATGGCGATAGTGGTACCTCATCAGCAGCTTCTACGACATTTGATTTGGTCAACGCCAATGAAAGGGGAACGCAAAGTAATAGAAATAAAGCAAATAATTTTTTCATTCTCTTTCCTCCCAAAAGAATTAAATTAAAAATAGTTTATCCTTTTCAGCAAACCTGAAAAAGTCTAAAATAAAGGGGTTAACGTCTGCGCTTATAGATAAAAAGCCCTAGCGCAAATAAACCGATAAAGTAATAGATATTTGTACCCATTTGACAGCCACCCCCACCGCCTGTTTTGGCTTTAAAGGTGACCGACAGAGGTTCGCTTTCCACCCGCTTGGTAATGCCGGGTTGGGTTGAATAATAAACATAGAGGATAAATTCAACGGTATCGTCTTTGGTAAAACCGGTTAAAGTTACCGTTCCTTCCTTATCATCTAAATAATGGTTTTGGCCTTGATAATTAATGTAATATTCATCAAGATTATCGCCGCGAATTTGATATTCGATATCAACGCTTGTTTCGGTAACATTACTTACTTTAAAACGCCTAATATCCGGCGCATCGACCGAATCGGTATATACCGTTTCGTTTATTTCGCCGTAATATGCTTGTCCTTTATGCTCGTAAGTAAATTCATATTTTAAGTTGTAACGGCTGTTTTTGTTAAGGTCAGTGAGAATAACCGGACCGTCTAATAAACTGTAGCGTTTTCCCGCCAACACAACATCCGCCTGGGTTAAGGTACCGTTTTTAATTGGCGCCGTTTGTTCGACAGTGATGGATTTGGAAGTCGTTTCCGTAACTCTGATGTTTGGATCTTGCATTACGAATAAAATTCCGTTGCCGATTGCTCTTGGAGAGCCGTCGGATGGGGTATTCAACATTTCCAATCCGCCTGTTTCGGTTCTGGCTACAATGGAAGCCGAACCTCCGCCGTCTAAGTTAAAGCCTTCCGTGCATCCTTCGAGTTTTAAGAGTTCGGCAAGTTCAAAAAGTGATGGTCCAGCTTGATTGCTTCCAGTGATAGAACCAAGGCCGGCAGTTAATAGAACGACAGATTTGTCCGGTTTGAAGCCGATGGCGGCTCTGGCTCTCGGCAAATATATATAACTGTGCGAACCGTTATATTGTTGAAAGTTGGAGTTGCCATCTTCAAGAATCTTGAAGATATAACCCACGGTATTGTCGACACCGGCAAATTCGCCCGTTAAAGTGTATTCGCATTTAATTTTGGTATTAACCGGTAAAATTGTCTGAATACTTTCGTCTTTGGAAAGGATATAAAAAGTGCCTAAAGGAACCTTGGAAATGGCTTCTCCTCCGGGAATTATTTCCTTGATTTCGCCTTTTAAGAAGGAACCCAAATTATCATTTTCAATATAGATTTTGCCTTGCAAACCCGTTCTTGATTGTTTGAAGGTTTCATAATTACCTTTTACAATCGTGTAACCAGTTGTGTCAAGATTGCCGTCAAAACCCGGATAAACGATATTGATACCGTTTGGATTAAGGGTGTCCCCAGATGTTCCTATAATATTGGCGATATCGTATACATCGGTAACATCGCCCTCATTTAGGATTTTTAATTGCAGATTTTCGGTTGAGGTAGGTTTTCCTTCCACCCAAGAGCGATCTTCTTTAAAACCTAAAACATTATGGAAATCAGGTTCCAAAACATCTTTCTTAATGACATCTCCTTCGCTGACCCAGTTGTTTAACGGTTCTTTGGTATTTCCATCAGGGGTTTGGTTGTTAAAGAAATCCCCCGAGATTCCGCCAATAACAATGGTACCAGGATGCTTTATTTGATAATCCTGCGCAATCTCTACCATCGTTCCCGCGGAAAAACCGTTGGCAGCGCTTAAACCCCAAGAAACAACCCTAACAGCGGTGTTGGACCCAGGAGCTACCAAAGAATGAACGTCGCGGTCAAGCCAACTTCCTTGGGGGTCGCCGTTATTTTGGGTTCTAACCCCTTGCGAACGAAGTTCCACACCACCCGGTAAAGACTTGGTTTCCATCGGCACAATGCGTTTAACATAGGGGGATGGGGTATTTACTTCTTCAAAAGCAAAAATAGGTAAAGACGTTCCTTTTAATGAAATAAAACTTAAAGATAATAAAAGCAATAATAAAGTTAAATATTTTTTATACATCTCAAACTCCTTTATGTTTTTCGGAATATATGGCATACGATTTGAAAGTCATTTTAACCAATAAATAGATTGGTAAACTTATTCCAAAAAAGGCCAAAAAGTAAGGAAATACAAAATCGGTTACCAGGACAAATACTACTATAACAACCATCATTAAGGTTAAGACAAAATCACGAAAAGCCCAAATCAACGAAAGTTTCCCATAATCAATTAAGCGTAAACCCCGAAAATAAACTAAAACAAGGGGTAAATGTACTAAACAAAAAAGCAAAACCAGGATAACCGAAACCGTTAGAAAGAAACCGATAACATTGATAAGGCCATTTTGAAATTGTTGCAAAAAGACAGTGATGCTGTTGGTTAATAAGAGGGAAATAATTAAGATTCCGATTCCCATTAAGAAACTGATTTTATAATGTTTTTTCAAGGATTGAAAAAAAGGACGGAAGATAGCTGTGCTTTTGTTTTCTTCGTATTGTTTGATGACATCAAAAGTTGCCACAAGCGAAGGAAAGAAAAACAAGCCCATCTGCATATAACTCAAAGTATCTTTTATCCAATTGGGGATACTTTCGGGTAAAAATAAATATAAAGAAAGGGCGGTTATGAAAATCAGAAAGTTTAACAAAACTAAGCGGAAGATATAATCAAAGATACGATATATCTTGCTATTCATAAACTTTGTAGAATTCATAACCACCCATTCCTTTCTTAACCCACGATTCCGGTTCTTTCAATACCCTCAACAAAGAGTCTTTGAACAAATAGATAAGCGATTAAAAGTGGTAACATTATCAGGAAAGCTGAAGTATTGGCAATCAATGAAGTAAAGAGCGGATTGTCGCGAATATCCGGCCCAACGAGGAACGATAAGCCTGTTGCTTTCAACAAGTTGTTGAGCCATTCCGCCGTATTTAGCAAACGCGGTGAAAGCAGCGGAAAGTTCGCCGAGTCCACACTAAAGAGGTTGGAATAAAAGACGTCATTCCATTGCCATACAAAGGCAAACAGTCCCACGGTTACCATGACTCCGCGAGCGTTCGGCAACATTACGCTCCAGAAAGTTCTGAAGATGCTGGCACCGTCGATTTGTGCGGATTCTTCCAGTTCAACCGGAATACCTCGGAAAAACTGACGGAAGAGATAGATGAAAAGCGATGCTCTGATGCCTTGGCCGGTTACGGCCATGAGGTAGAAGATTCCGTCTTTTCCCGCTCCTCTGATCATGATGGTCTTGCCCCCGTTAAAGAGCTTAATGATTCCCAATATATCAAAGTTGCTGAAATATAAAAGTCGCGAAACAGCAGTTGTTTGTGGAGGCATGATTAAGGTAATCATGAGAATCCAGAATAGGACGTTGCTGCCTTTAAACTTTAACCTTGCAAAAGCATACCCAGCTAAGGAAGTAGAAGCGATTTGCAAAAGCATAACGATTGTAGATACTTTGATATTGTTGATTAAAGCTTTCCAATAGGAAAGAAGCCGAATTGAAATGGTAAAGTTAAGAAGTGAAAATTTCTCCGGAATCCAAATAATCAATGGATTGTTGATATCTTCGGGGTGTCTTAACGCGAGAGTGATTTGTTGGAAAATCGGGAATAAAATGATAAACGATAATCCCGTAATAATCACAGCTCTTAAAAAGGAACTGGCACTATCGGCCATTTTGCGAGAACGGACCGCTTTTTTAACCGGATTTTGCAAATCCGCTTTAATTGCTTGGTATTTGGCAATCGCCATTTGTTTTAATTCTTGGCGGCTCTTTTTATCTTTCATCTTGATAGAACACCACCTTCGATAACAAGAATAACGATACGGTTAAAAGCAATATTGAACTAAGCATGTAAATCCATGACATAGCTGCATGATAGCCGTAATTCGCATTTGTTAATTGAATATTGATAATATCGTTGACTTCCGATCTTAAGAATGAGTCGATAATCGTATAAACAACAACAGTCATGATAATTGGCGATACCATTGGCAAGGTTATCTTCCAGAACGACTCGTACTTCGTCGCCCCTTCTATTCGCGCGGCCTCATAAAGATGCGTTGGCACAGATTGAATAGCCGCAAGGAAAATCAAGATCTGCACCCCGGAATAGGAAATGGTCCGGTAGATTGCGGTTGTAATGCCGGATAGGAAATTAACTAAGCCGACCGGCAAACCGATTGACACCATAAACATATTTAAGTCAAAGATGGCCCTTAAGGCACCGCTTCCCATCGAATTCAACACCGCATCCACGGTACTGGCTTTATCAATCGCCGCATCAATCGCTTCGGAGTTTAGAATAACTGGTAGGAAGAAGACCGCTCGGACAAAGGCACGGCCTCTAAATTTGCTATTCAACATTACCGCAATCAACAAACTGAAAATGGCAATAACCACGGTGTCGATTGCTGTATCGCGGATTGTGTTAACCAGTTGCACCGGAAAGTCCGCATTCACTCTAAAAGCATATTTATAGTTGTGAAACAAGTCGTAAATCGGATTTTCGTAGACCCCTTTGGTTTGGAAGTATTGACCAAAGTATATCGTAGCTTTTCCGCCTGCCGCTTGCACGGTACTGAAAGAGTAGATAAACGACATTATCAACGGATAAGCAAAGAAAACGATAAATCCGAAAAGGACGGGAGACAAGAAAATAATGGAAACAACTATTTTTTGTTGGTCATATCTTAACTTGTCGTAGGTTTTTTGCTTTAACTTAATGAACGGCCAAAAGACGTAGTATAAACCAATCAAAATGTAATGCCAACATTTGGCGAAAAAGTCCGGTAATTTGGAATTGCGGTATTTTTCCTTTATAGTTACCCCAAGTTCAGAAAAGGACGCTTTAATTTTTTCTTTCAGTTTACTAAACATCGATTAAAGCACTCCTTTCTGATAAACATAACTTAACGGATTGATGTCGATGCCGTCTGCTGTTACGATGGCATCGGAATAATTGAAATAAATCGTAACCCTTTCCACATCGTTTTCGTAGATTACCCGATAAGTGTTGTTGCCCACCAATTCATGGCTCATTAATTCTTTGCCATGAATGCCGATATTGTTGATGATACCGGTTAGGTCTTCAACGTCTTGCATCCATTTGCTGTATTGAGTGTAATAATAATAATTGTAATCGGTTTGAATAAGCTTAGCGGAATCTTCGAAGCTGAAGACAAAGTGAACATTCGATCCGGTTTCTAAAATATGCATGATATGGAAGTTCAAACCTTTTTCATCGTTGGCATTGACGACCATTCCGCTGTAATCGAATAAACCGGATATAACCATTTGATAAAACGGAATTGAATAGTCAAAAATCTCGTATGTGGATGAAGTGTATGGAACATCCAAGGCAATTGAAGTATATGGCAAAGCAAAATCGTATGGCGAATAGAGTGCCATTTTGGCAAAACGTCCCCTTGCCATTTCTAAAGAATTGATGCTGGCAAGCATTGCAGAGAATTTCGTAAATTCGTTGCGTTTCTTGTAATCTCCAACTAAGGCGCTGCCAAGGTTTTCGAAAGCCATATTATCGAAACCAAAATCATATTCTTCAACAATATTTTGCATGAAACGTTCGTAGAATCTTGGCGAAACCGGATAAATCGGACGTTTGGTTTTGTCGAACAAATAGGTCGACGGGTCGAACGGATATTTCTGAAGGATATCGCTTGCCACATCGCGCGCCGTGTAGTAATTACGGCCAAAACGCTCCTGATATTGGTTGACTTCACCAAAATTGACGAATGGATATAAGTCAATATTTAATTCATCAAGTTTTTCACTCAATTCATTGAGTGCTTTCTTTCGCCCTAAGAGTTTACTGTAACTCATGTCTTGGAAGCTTTCGTCGACCAATCCTTCATCGCGCCAACCGCGATAGATGATATTGATATCATCTTGGAATTCGATTAAAGCATCGATGATTTCCATGGCTTGTTGGAAAGTTGTCAAAGTCTTCTTATCGGTATAACCGATACCAAGGAAATCATTGCGAAAATCATAAACACCGAGCAAATCAATGTTTACAACCGTTTTGTCGGTATTGTCGTTTTTGGTCAATTGAAAACGGTCAATTAAAATATTGCGATATTTTTTGGCAATTTGCGAATAAGTCAATTCGCTTGCTTTTAACATATGATAATCCAAAACAATATCGGTTTTAACCATGTTTTTCGTCCACTTGACATGTTCGGTGGCATACCATCCGGTACCGATTGTGACTCTTTGGCTTTCCCGGAAATAAGCGGAATAATAGATTTTATTATAAGCTTCGGTCCGTTTACTGATATCGGCGGTCAAAAGCAATTGCGGAGCGCCCTGGATAACATCGACCAAAAAACCCGTTTGTTTGGTAGTGTTAACTGTTGCAAACATCGGTAAAAGGATTTGTTCGGTAGCTGTTTGTTTGATAAGCTGCTTCTTCGCAAGATCATTGCCATAGACGCGTTGCGAATATTGATTATAGGTAGTTTTTCCGTTGTTGTAATTCATTATGGCGCCGCTGCCGTCAGGAATAATCATGTAACCTTCATTGGAATGGTGAGCAATCGTGAAATAAGGCAAAATATCAATATTGGCAATCGGATATTCCGGAGTTTCCACAATCGAGTTAGCCAACAAAGTGGTCTTTAAACCGAATTCAGTTAACTGATATTCAATGGCGATTTCAAAGGTTGGTTTTGCAATATCGATTTCTACATTGAATTCCGCATTATCCCGTTCGGATTCTTCCTGAGTATATCCGCACATCTCATATAAATATTTATATAAGTCTTTGCGGATTTGCAATTTAATATCGTTTGGCGCAACCGAACCTTTTCGGTGATAAACTTCCCGAACGGTTCCGTCTTCCATTGTTTCTTTCTTTAATTCAAAATATTCGGTTTTGATTAACGCTATTTCCCAGTCGGTTAAACGTTTGTCTTCTGGAAGCTCACCAGCTTCGATTAATTGAGCATTGCGAGCCAAAACTTCTTCCAAACGTTCTTTCGAAATGCGATATGGGAAATAAGTGTAGTCAATCCCGCGTTTTTCCAACACGTACAATACTTGAATTGTTTTGTTTTGGAGATCAATTTTTACACTAAAGTTTGGTTCGATTTCATCTTTATCTTCACCAACATCGGAAACGCTGTATGTAAAGGTGTTATACAGCTTGGTCGAACCTTTGCTGCCGATGTAGTAAAGATTGACGGTCGATCTTTGAATTTCGCTATTGACCGTGGTATCGTTGAAATCGTCTGGAACTTGCGGATTGGAATACCACTCCACTCCGGTTGCTTTTTCCACCAGTTTGAACATCGTGTTGCGTTTATTAAAATAGAAAGCATAATCGTCATTTTCGAACATTTTTTCGAAAGTGAACGAGGCAAGCATTTGGGTTTTCCGATATTCTGCTTTTTTCGGCAAAGTCAATAAAAGCATGCTTATATATAGGTCTTGATATCGATTGAACTCATTATCCCAAAATGCAATTTCATCATTCAACGCTTGGATTTCCGCTTCTTTGACGGCGATTTGGTCATCTATTTCCTTGATTTCGTCATCGTCTTCCGAAGCTCCCGCGTCAATTTTTGTTTGACGTTCCGTCTCTAAAGCGCTTATCTCTTGCGTTAAAGTAGTTACCTCTTTTGCCAAAGCTTTTCTTTCGGTATCGGCTTTGGTACTTTCTTGAGCAATTGCGCTTTCAAGCGGCGTTTTTTGTTCATTGTATCTTAAGGATGCGATTTTATCTTCCCAAGTATCGCTTTCGTCATAAGGAAGTTCGTCAATCCACTTGTCCACTTCCGCATACGCCATTTCTTCCAATTCGGAATAAGGGATGAAACCTTCTTTGGAGAAAGGTTGGGCATTGGATGCTTCCACAAGCGGTTTGTAGCCACCCAAGAAGTAGACTAAGAGGAAGATTGTAACCCCAAAGAAAAGAAGTAACAGAAGCGTTCTTTTAAAGGTTAACCATTTAGGCCAATATCTTTTCGTCACAGTATTTTCCATCATGTCACCTCCTAAAAGAACCTCATGGAGATTTCATAATACAGTGAATATAAAAATCCATAGATTTGTTGAGATAAGTCAAATATTAACAAAGCAATAAACATGATAACCATGGTTGCGATGACGGTTAAGAAGACAGTTGCCAAAGTTTTACCGATGCCGTATTCATGAAGCACAACTAACCCCATAAATATTAGATAACCTTGCAAAAAGGTAGCAACGATATATAACAAGTTGAGGAAACCGACTTCGTTTTCCGTTACGACATTGCTTAAAATAACGCATAGGAATGTCGTAAAGACCACCGGGAAGAAAGAATAACAACCCATTAGGAAGATTTCTTTCATTTTGCCTTTGCCGTCCAAAAGGGTGGTAATACTCCAGTTGGCAACAGCCAACACAACAACCGGAACAATCGTGTAAACGATTATGGAGATGCTGCTGAATTTAGTTTGGTCATACATCGCAACAACCGGTCCGGTGTATTTGTATTCAAAAATAGAAGCAAGTATCATCATCGCAAGGTAAAACAATCCTACGGATGTTTTGCCTTTTTTCTCTTCTTTGAATTGACGGTATCCTTGGATTGGATGAGTAAGAATATAGAGGGGAAACTTAATATAGTCTTCTAAGATTTGTTGACCTTTAGTCATTGGCGCCACCCTCCTCTTCTTCCGGTTTATATCCTTTTCTTAAGCGCACGAAATAAACAGCGGCGATTAGCACAAAGCATCCCAACAGGATTCCGGACATAATCCAATCGAAGTTTTCTTTTAAATAATTGTCGCGGTATTGTTGATATGCTTTCGAATAATAAGTGGAACTGTGGCCAAGTTCAAAGTATTCCATGGCTTCTTTGTATTGGCCTCTTCTTAACAAGCTTTTGCCGATACCGATATAGCCAAGTTCGTAGTTACTGTTCATTTTAATTACTTCGCGCCAGTATTGTTCGGCCCCGATAACATCATTTTCCAAATATAATTTAGTAGCTTTGTTGATTAAATCACCAAAAGTTGTAGTGGCAAAGGAAATGATGCTTTTGGAACCGCGGTCAAGCACCAATACGAGTTCAGTTTCTGCTCCGTCAAGATTGGTAGTTGGGAAATAATTGACGGCGACCGGATCATTGATGCTGTTGGACAATTGGCCTTTTTCGCCCGAAATATAGAGTAAGTTTCCTTCGGAGTCGTAAGTGAACAGTCGTCCCCGTTTGCTGTCTACCGCTGTGTAATTGCCGATGTCGTTGACCGAAATGGCTGAGAAAATGGTTGGACCCAAAATCGCACCTTTGACATCGGTTGCGGCTACATAGCGGGCATCGCCATCCGGAGATACATAACCGTTTCGTTTTAAGACGTCTTTGCCGTTGGTGTTAATCATTTTAATCATCTTGGAAGCAAGCGGATCGTCTGGGTCCGGTTTGGATGTCGTATAAAGGAATCCGGCTTTATCAATTGTGATATTGGTAAATTCCGGCGGTAAGTCAAGGGCAATTGTTGCGAGTTGGATTTCCGAGAACACTTTTGCCCAGAAGAGTTTCAAAGGATTTGCCACAACTTCGTTTTTACCCATGAAGCGATTGAAGTTTCCGGTTGGACCGTATTCCATAATCCCTTCATAAACCCCTTTGGCAATAACGTATAAACGCTCGGTATTATTGACGACAATTTTCGATGGCCGGTAAACCGTTCTAAGTGTTTCGGCTAAGGTTTCCGAGCCATCATATTGGAAGAAGGTAGGGTCGTCAGGAGTTAAGAAGACTTCTTCCACCTCGAGGGTTGTTTTGTTGATTTTCACAACCCGGGAATGTTTGGTATCCGCTACATAAATATGTCCTTCGGTAATAGCCAACCCTTCCGCGCTATAGAGATAAATTGCTGCTTTGGAAGAATCTTTGCTGTAAGGGACATATGGTGCTTTAACCATCAAGTCGGTTGATTTGACTTGAGCGGGAGTAATTTCATCAAGCGGTGTGGTGAAACGGTAGAAAGCATCAAGTTTTGCTTTAACATAATCGGTTATGACAAATTCATCATAAACCGTTTCCCATTTCATTTCGCTGTTAATAACGAAGATGCAGCTTCTGCCTTGGACTTCCACCGGCATTTCATTGATAATGACGGTTTCTTTATATAAATGTCTGGCATCCAATAGATAAATCTTATCGCCAAAAACCTTGAAATCTTCGTAAGAAATGCTGTCTTCGGAAATCCCGGCATTAAGCGGTCCCGTATTGAGGATTGTGCCGAACAAATCAATAATTTCCCAATTGTTGAAGCTGTTCTTCTTAACCAAAGCAATCGCATCGTTGCCGTCAAAAGAACAAGCGATACTTGATGATAAATCTGCTTTTTCAGCAATCGCACTACCCGCATTTTCATGGGCAATGACTAAGGTTTGATTTGTACCAAGGGATCCATTTAACGGCACAATCGTTGAATCGTTGATTGGACCGCTGACTCCGCTTGGGAAAATTCTTAAAGCGTATTTTGATAAATCAACTACGTTATCGGTGCCGTTATAGATTTCCAAATAACGGTCGAAACCCTCTCCGCTTGCATATTCGGAAATAAAGAGATCTTTGGCAACCACATTTACAAGAATAAAGACTTGATTGACATTATCTTTCAATTCATCGAAAGAGCTTACGATTTCCAAGATTTCGTCACTGCCATCGATTTTATCATTGGCATCGGAAACAAAACTATTGATTTCGGTTTGTTTATCAGCTTGGTAATTATAAGCCGTGGCATAATCGTTAACTGCCGATTTGGCACTTGCCTTAACTTCTTCAATGGTTTCCGGATTCTGGGAAGCAATCGGTTCGGTGGCAATGAGCGTTTTTTTGGTGGCAAGAAGAATATTTACGATATCGTCAATTTCTTCCGCAGCCGCAAAATCCGCATTTGTTTGGTTCACAATATCTTGAATGAAGGTCTTCATGATTTCCGGATAATCATCGAGACTGCCGAATTCGGTTTCAATGAATTCAGCAAGTTCGTCTTTAGCATCAGCTTGCACACGGTGTAAATCCGGAACGCCATTAGGGATAACGACCGTTACCGGCGTTTGAGGGCGAATGACTTCCTTGGTCTGAACCATTTCGTGTAAGGATATGGAAGTATAATCGCTTAGGTTGCGAAATTCCCATTGGTTGACATCCCAAGCAGAAAAAGGCATTGTGACGGATTCTTTGCGAACCCACACGCTTTTTTCGGTTGTATAAGCGGTTCCGTCTTTTTGGGTTCCGCTCCAGGCTTTTTGTTCCGCACCGCCAAATGGAATATCTTTACCATAATAAGTATCTTTATAGGCAAGTCCTTCCGAGGATGGGACAACGTTTTTCCAAAAATCATAGTTGTATGTCGCCGCATCCACCACAAAGGTCGGGATAATAATCATACTGATTAAAAGCAAGAGAAATAAACATATTTTTCTGAAATATTTTTGCATTTAAATGCCCTCCCTACTTCATTCCGGAATGCGCCATGGTTTCGATGATTTGTGTTTGGGAAAGGATAAAAACGGATATTGGTACAATCATCATAATTAAAATTACGGCTGAAGCAGTACCGGCACGTCCGACCCCCGCATTCACAATTTGATGGAGCGCATAAGACAGCGGTTTCAATTGCTCGCTGTAGATATATGTTCCTCCATCGTTATTCCATAGGCGCTGGAATAGAAGGATAATCAAGGTAAGCCATGCCGGTTTGACTAGCGGCATGACAACGCGCCAATAAATTTGGAATTCATTGGCTCCGTCGATTTTCGCAGACTCAATCAGTTCCATAGGGATATCAGACATAAATTGCTTCATCAAATATAACCCCAAGGAACTGGAGAAAGCCGGGATAATGATAGCCCAAGGGCTGTCGATTAGGCCAATTGTACTAAAGATGATATAGCTTGGCGTAGCGGTTACTTGAGGTGCAAACATCAAGGAATATACGACCAAAGCAAAGAGAAGTTTGGAACCCGGGAACTTATGTTTGGCTAGAGGATAAGCCGCCATCGAAGCAATAAGGACGTGTCCGACGGTTCCTGCCAAGGTAATAAAGATGGTATTGAAGAAATACCGCGAGAACGGAACCCAGGATTCTTCCATCAACATTATCAAATCGGTGAAATTATCTAAAGTAGGATTTTGCACAAACAAACGCGGCGGATAAATGAAGAGCTCATTTAACGGCTTGAACGCCGCAAATATCGTATAAATCAAAGGATAGGCGCTAAATGAACCAAAGAGAGCCAACACAATGAATAAAGCGATGTCCCCGCCGAGGCTCCGGCTAATTCTTTTCTTGCGTTTAATTCGGCGTTTCTTTTGTTGGAGGTAAAAGAAACGTTCCACTTTGCCCATTTTGGATTCATCCCGAATCCCGAATTTTTTAAGTTTTTTTTCTTGACGACGGGCCCGTTTAATATCGGCTTTAGATAGAATCTGTTCACGTAAAGAATCATCGTCGATGCGCATTTTTTCACGTGCCATGTTAACTTCCCACCCTTCGCAAAACTTTTCGTACTAAGAGGTTTGCTCCAATCATCATAAAGAACAAAATCGTTGCGATACTTGAAGCATAACCCATTTCCATCCTCAAACTACCATAGTCCATCAAATGGGTAATGATGGTATGTCCGGCATACTCGATGGACGGAAATCCCGCCAGCTGTGTGGCTACTTCCGCAATCGCTAAACTTGACGTTATTTGCATAACCGCACCGAACATGAGTTGCGATTTCATTTGAGGTAATGTTATGAACCAAAGTTCTTGCCAACGGTTTTTGATTCCGTCGATGGCTCCGGCTTCATACAGTTCACGGTTAACTGACTGCAACCCCGCAATAAACGCAAGGAAACTTACACCCAAACTTAACCACAATTGTACGAGCATAATTATCCAAATGATGTATTTTGGATTTTGAAGCCACAGAATCGGTTCATCGATAAAGTTGTAATTCAACAAAAACGCATTGGCGTAACCGTACATGTCGCTGCTGAAAATGAGTTTCCATACCAAGTAAACATTACCCGAAATTGACGGTGCATAGAAGATTAAGGTCATGAACGCTCTTAGTCTCGGTCTTAACTCATTGATTAGCCAAGCAAACACGAAAGCCGATAAGTAACTTAGCGGTCCCGTGATGATGGCTAGGATTAAAGTATTTCGGATTGCGATGATAAAGACTTTGTCGTCTACAAACAAACGCATGTAGTTTTCCCAACCGACCCAT
>Ga0265294_10002754_pt1 | contig 22869 bp, 23 predicted proteins | sample MunlanPumphouse3_FD_192504 | JGI IMG/M metagenome (GOLD analysis project Ga0265294, IMG submission 192504) | Groundwater microbial communities from a municipal landfill in Southern Ontario, Canada - Pumphouse #3 | ecosystem: Environmental > Aquatic > Deep subsurface > Groundwater | place... | reverse complement strand
AAGCCAACGACAAGTACGCGTACAAACTGATCAAGGAAACCCACGACCTCGGTCTGGGCTTCGCGATTCACAACTGCGCGGACATGCCGCATCTGGACACCCAGATCAAGCAGTACAAGCCTGATCTGTACTCCCTGGCCTACTACCCGCTGAATCCGTCCTCGCCGTCGGCGACTAAGGTCCTTGACGGCGGCTACGCGGACCACTGCGTCATTGCAGGTCAGATCGACCCGCAGCTCTTCGCCAGAGGCACTCCGGCCAAGATGGACGCGGCTGTCGGCAGTCTCTGCCAGGAAGTCAAGACCGGACTGTGCAAGCATAATCTGAACTCCAAGTGGTGCATTGCCAGCGGCTGCGAAGTTCCGCCCGAGCTGAAAACCCCGATGGAGAACATCCAGGCCTTCATGGACGGAGTGGACAACCACGGTAAGATGTCCTCCTGAACTGTGAACCGAACACCATCTGACTCCTCAAAAAACTTCTTTCCCGGGCCTTTCGGGGCCCGGGCCCTCCGAACCCTAACAAGATCCATATGGCCGCAGGCCCGGACCCTTTACAGTATGATAACCGAGGTGAAGCGAAATGAACTTTTACAGCAACATGAACGCATACGGCTTTTCAAACAACACAGTGGCATCCATCAGAAAGTTTAAATGCCCGCGGTGCGGCTTTGAGTTCTCATTGGTTTACGCCCGGGCGATTGCCTGCCAGGGTTGTTCCGAAGCTGCCAAGAACTGTCCTAAGGTTAGGTGCAACAAGTGCGATTATGAATTTTATCTTGATCAGACCCCCGATGTCCTCAATAAGGTTCAACAGAACACGCTGGCTAACCACATCTGCAAAATTGTCAACGACCGCAATGACGGTATCGGTATCGCATCGAACAACCGCTGATCTCAGTTGAAATCGATCGAGTACCGTGAGGGCGGAACCATCATTTCCAGGTTCAGCCCTTCACCGGGAACTCCAATCTCCCGATAGGCCGTCTTGTGCATATCGAGATACTTCCCGACCAGGAACATGTCCGGGCCCAGCACCGCCGGGTCGTCGGTGATGACTGCTTCTTTCTTTTCCTTGGGAATACCGTAACCGTTGTCCTTATAGCACACTACCAGCACTCCGTCCTTGATTTTGACCTTGATGCTCACGTTCCGTGCCTTAGTACGCTCGGAATACGCCATCAGGCCGGCAAAGAGCACCGAAGCGCCCCGACCGCCGATGATGTTCATGCCTTTGAGACGGTAGGACAGGTTCAGCGTACTGCTGGGATGGTCGGTCCGAAACATAGATTCGGCCCGGTCCACGCTCTTCTGCAGTTCGTACCAGGACTGATCGTCGTCGTTCAGCTGACAGTAGGACCTGACAAAGTTGTTGATCCGGTACAGAATGTCCGCATCCGCCGAAATGGCCGCCGTCTGCGGAGTTCCGCTACTGGACTGCATCCGCAGATCGTCTGTCAGAATATCCAGCTGATCGCACAGGTAGTTGTTGGCAGCCCGGTCGAAACCGAGTACGGTACTGCTGCCGCTCTTAATCCCTGCCTGGGCATCCAGACCGGCGACCAGCACGCTGAAACCGCTGTCCCGGTAGTTAGAGTCGGTCAAAAGGGAAACACTGATGTATAGGTCCTGACTGGTACCGTCCGACAGAGGGACCCGCAGAACGTTCTTCCGCGGCGTCTTATCCAGCCGCGTAGCAACCGTCATGTTCATTATTGAGGCCACTGCGTCACCGCTGCATTTGTCCAGAGTACTCTGCCGATCTTCCTCGTGCAGGCCCAGATAACGCAGGGCGGCATCGTTGCATTCGATGAACTCCAGGTCGTTGTTCAGAATGACAATCCCAAGCAGGGAGTTCTTCAGCATCTGTGTGATCAGCAGATCGGGCGACGAGAAGATATTCCGCGCAATGATCTTCTCCTTGTAGTTGTTGATCAGCCCGTCCATCATCAGCGTCAGCTGTTCCTCGTCCTCCAGGATGTACTCGTCAACCTAATTGGCCACGCCGGCGGTGGCAAGGACCGTTCCGTTGTGGATTACCGGAATCATGACGAACCGGTTAAGTTCGATGCCTGGCACCGGAATATTGAGCTCGGCCGGCCAGTGCTGGTCGCCGAGGTTCAACTTCGTCATGTCGTTGGTCCAAATGGCCCGCTTCTGCCGTACCGGCTCACCCCAGAGTCCGACAGCGTCCAGATCATAATATTTGTCGCAGTTGACCACATTCTGATGATATTCGTCCGGCCCCTGCGAATAGGCGATCAGCCGAAGCCGTTTGGTGTTGTTGTCGTAGAGCGAGATGTAGCCATAAACACTGTTCGTCAGTTCCATTGTAGTCTTGAGCACGAACTCTACGACCTCCTTGAACGGCCGGTCGGACATCTGCCCAATCTGTACCAGTGCCTTCAACCGCTTGACGTTGATGGTCTGCATGGTGGTGGCGTGCTTGTGCTCGGCACACAGCACGATCTTCGAGGCCAGATCCATGTAGAAGTTCATCGTGGACGAGCTTTTGCTGATATAATAGTCCACCCGCAGTTCAAACGCCTTGATAGCCAGACTGGCATCGATGTTCGGCGAGACAATGATAAAAGGCCGCAGGTCGCCCATACGGGTCCGCATATTGAACACCCGAATCGCATCGAGCTTCGGCGGCTCGTGATCGCAGACGATGACGTCCACGTTGCGGTTGTCGTCCAAAGCGCTTTGTATGTCGGACTCGCCGCTGACCGGGATTATTGTAATATCCTTATTGACGTTCGTTACGTATTTCGATACCCGTTGTGAGAATGCACCGTCGGTGGTAACGAACAGCGCTTTATACATGACAGATATCATAGTTGCCTTCCTTTAAAAAATTAGGGTTTTAACTGTCGTCAATATCAATTGTTATGCAACAGATTTGGTCATGATGTACGGTTTTGACCGTTTTCCGGACCGATGACAACGGGCGGAAGAACGACATTGATTGAGATTGAGAGAATAATTAAAAAAGAATCCCGACCGGAAGGCCGGGAAAACTGTTTGATGATCCAGATCAGAGCGCGCCGTAACCGAGCACATGGACCCGGTCGGCGTCTTTCTCTTCCTCGAGCTGGTTGTACCGGAACCGCGCGATATTGTCCTCGAAGGTGGTGTTCTCGGGCAGCAGCTTCTTGACGGTCTGGAGCAGACCGCTCGCAAAGGTCATCAGACCGTGGCTCAGGCCGATGCCGAACCGGGTCAGGCCGCAGACAACATGGCCGGGGTTCATGACATCGTGGGGGTCCACAAAGGTCTTAAGAGCGCGCATATAGGCAACGGTCTCGGCATCGTGCATATTGTCCAGATTCCAGGCGAAGAACACGCCCAGACCGGTGCTGCGACCGCCGTAGACGGCTGCGCGGTCACCCAGGTAGAAGTTGAACGAGAAAGCGGTCATGCCGAGCAGGGACTCGTCGTCTTTGAAGTAGTAGGGCATGAACAGCGCGGTGGTCCGGTCGACAATCTGACCGATGACGCCGCCGACCTCCATCTTCATGACCTTAAAGCCCTCGTAGCACTCGTCGACGAACTGTCCCCAGTTCTTGGTGGGCACGATGACCTCGGCCGGAATCTCACCGACGCCGGCCTTCCGGGCGCGGAACTCATAGCAACGCTCTGACCACTCGTGGTCGGCGATGGCATCGTCGACCCGCTTGCCGCCATGGGCGGCCATGATCTCGTCGACCATGGGAACCTCGACGTCCAAGACCTTCTGGTCCTCCTGCATCGTGATCAACACGACGTTCTTTACGTCGGGCGCGGCCACACCGGCCTTGCGCTGGTTCGCGAAGTGGTTGTAGTCAGACCAGGAGATATGCAGGGGCCTGAGGCTGGCGTTCTTGGTAATGTCCTGGATGGCGGGGTCTGCGTCCTTCAGGTTCTCGAACTCGTAGGCCAGTGGCTTGATGACACCCATGGGGTACATCCGGAAAGTAACGTTGCAGATGACGCCGAGGGTGCCCTCGGAGCCGGCGAATAACTGGTTCAGGTTGTAGCCGGACATGTATGAGCCGATGTGGTCATAGCCGGTCTCGAGGACGGTGCCGTCCGGGGTGACGACCTGCATGTTCAGGATGTTGTCCTTAGCGGCGCCGTACTTGTAACTGCCGACGCCCATGCCGTTCGTCATAATCCAGGCACCGAGAGTGGCCGCGGGGAAACTGGACGGGTATGAACCGATGATGAAGCCCTTTTCCATACAGGTGTCGAGGACGGATTTCCAGGTCGCGCCGGCCTGGGCTTTGACACACATGTTCTCGGGGTCGACCGCGATGATGTTGTTCATCTTGGACGACATGTCGAGAAGGATACCGGCCGCGATTGGCATGCTGCCGCCGAGACCCCAGGTGGAGTTGCCGCGCGGGGTGACAGCGACACCGGTCTCGTAGGCCAGGCGCATGACGGCGGCGACCTGCTGGGTCGAGGTGGGCCGGACGATGACGTCAGGTACGTTCTTGAAGGCCACGCCGGCCTCTTTGGGCAGCGGGGCAAGATCGTGGCTGTAGAGCTGGCGGTCCATCTCACTGGTGTTGATGTTGTCCTTGCCGACGATCTCGGCAAGTTTTTCGATGATCTCAGGCGTGACCTCGCGGGTTAATTTCTCGGAATCCATAGCTATCGTCCTCCACCTCCAGTTGACCGAGGTGTGAGTGATTATGACGGTTGGTAGCCCTTTGTCTCTTATAATGATATTGTTTGGTCAGACTTTCCCAGCAGGGCCGATTCGGCCGAGTCCGAGACAGTTTGGCGGTCTCAGCGCGGGGCACTGCATTCGGAAATCGCCGGGCACAGACAATCGGACTGTCCCCGTGAAGGGATGCAGACCGGCCGCCGGAATCAGTTTAGCCAGGGCTTCCGCATCCACCCGAAACAGGTGGGAGCGGCAGTGGCAGTCCGAACAGCCGAAACCGGCAACGGCCGGGACCCCGCCGCTGCGTTCCGCCAACCGGGCAAGTTCGCATTCCGGCACAGGGTCGGGATACGACTCATAGGCCTCGACCCGGTCGGCGATGACGGTCAGATAGTCAATGTGCCACTTAAGTTTCTTGTTGTGCCGCAGATGGCGACCGACCCGCTGGTCGAGACCGCCGGCGGCCGAACCGACATAACAGTAGGTGCCCGCAGGGAAGCGGATGGATCCGAGGGCCCCGACTGTGACCTCGCGCGGCGCGGCCAGTGTAAGCACCAGAATGTAGGTGCCCCGCCGGACCGCGCTCATGCGGTCTTCTTCTTTTTGGCCGGCGTTTTCTTCTTCTTAACAGATTTCTCGGCAACCGGTCCGACGGCCGAAGCCGCCGGGGCCGCTTTAGCCGCCCGAAGACTGTCCTCGTAAGCAACCTGCGAGCGGGTCTTGATCCGTATCAGCATACTGCTGTCGTTGATCTTCGAGGGCGTGATGGAACACACATCGCCGAGCCGGCGGCCGTATACCTCCATGTTCTCGATGGCCTCGTGGTACTCGCTGTATGGGATCTTTGCCCGCAGTCCGTCGAGGTGCATGACCAGCGGCGCGGGCCGCAGGCACATATCGAGCGGCTCGTAGTTCTCCAGCAGCATCTTGATCTCGGCCGGATGGACGAAGAGCGGGTCCTCGCTGAGAGCCTCCTTCTTGTCCTGGAGCACGTCTTCGACCCGACGCCCGACCTCCTCCAACTTGGCCCGGTCGGCGGGCTCCCGCATCCGGGCGGCCTTCCGCCCAATCCCGTACACGATAGCACTGCAGGCGTCGTCCATACCGTCGGGCTTCGGCCCGCAGACCAGTACCGTCGGCACATCGAGCTGCCGTATAAGGTCCGCCTTGGCTTCCACGCAGGACTTGAAATTGCCCAGCATGAACACGCAGGCGTCGTACTCGTCGATGACCGACACCTCCTCGAGGTTGATCTGCGAGGTCAGCTTGCCCCGGCCCCTCGCCAGACCCATGACCACGGTGATGGCGCCGCACCGCCGCAGGTACTCCGCGATATCGCAGATCGGGTGCGGCATATGGTGCCGGCCGAGCGTAGGCCCTACGACCGCAATCTCCGTACCTGCCAGAGGAACGGCCTTGACCTGGCCGCCGATCTCCTTGCACAGGGCCTCGACGGCCGGCCGGTCCTCGGCCGGGATCGACATGGTCACCGTCAACATCTGGGCGCTCCGGCTTTTCACCAGCACCACCCCGCCGACATCCTCTATCAGTTCGAAGAGTTCGTCGGACCGGTAGATGCCGCCGTCGTACATGATCACTTCATACATGTTCCGCCTCCCCGACCATCCGGTCATGGAGCTCCTGGGCCTCTTTCAGCATCTCCGGGCGCATGATCTCCTCGGTGGCCACGGCAGTGATGACATTGTCACCGCTGATGACCTCCCGGTTGCGGATTCCTTCCGGCATGACCCGCCAAAGCGCACCGATGACCTCCCGGATAGGCTGTTCGGTGGACTCCACCGGGATCACGTCGACCTCGGCGGACTCTTCCACCCCCGCGACCTCTATGTTCAGCCGGTCCTCCTGTTTGACCCGTTCGCGGCCGTACCGCTTCCACAGCGCCGTCAGAGTGCCGGGGGCGTACGTCTCATCAACAATGCTGATGTAGACCGTCTTGCGTTCGGCCCGCGTAGAGGCGATATCGCCGATGGTCTTCGCCGCCTGCTGGGCCTTCATCTTTACAGAGATGATGAACATCGGGACATCGGGCTTGAGCACCAGAACCGACCGTTCGATCGACGCCAGTTTCCCGACGTCGAACATAATCTCCTCATAGAGCGCCTTGTACATCTCGTTGCCGTAAGGGTCGGTGCCCGTCACTTCTGTTTCAGAGGTAGCCATGCTTCCGCCCTCACAGGAACCCGGAGCTGAGCAGCGCTCCGCCCACAGCCCCGATGTACTGGGAGTCCGGCGGAACGATCGGGCGCTCGCCCAGGACCTCGCCGACCGCGGTGACCAGACCCGATATGAGCGAGGTACCGCCGACCTCGATGATCGGATGCCGCACGTCGATCTCCTGCAGCTGCTGCTCATAGACCTGCTCTGCGACGGAGTGGCACGCGGCTGCTGCCACGTCCTCGAAGCTCTTGCCGGCACCGAGGTTGGTGACCAGGTCCTGGATACCGAAGATAGAACAGTAGGAGTTCATCTTGGCGTTCTTCCAGTTGCCTTTGTCGGCCAGAGCTCCCAGGTTCTCGATGGGGATCTTCAGCCGTTTGCTGGTCATCTCCAGGAAACGTCCTGAAGCGCCGGCGCAGATGCCGCCCATGGTAAAGTTGTCGGGCACGCCGTCCCGGACGGTGATGGCCTTGTTGTCCATGCCGCCGATATCCAGAATGGTTGCTTCGCCGCGCTGACGGTTGGCAAGCCACACCGCGCCCTTGGAGTTGACGGTGAGCTCTTCCTGGACCAGCTTGGCATTGAAGTGCTTACCAAGGTTGAACCGGCCGTAGCCGGTGGTACCCATGGCCTCGATGTCTTTCAGCTCCACCCCGGCCTGCTTCATGGCGCTCTCCAGCACCTGGGTGGCCGACTGCACGACGTCGCCGGACGTGGTCCAGTCCTTGCCGATGATCTTGTTGTTCTCCATAATGACGGCCTTGGTGGTCGACGATCCGGAGTCCAGACCGGCGGTGAGACCGGACTGCCGCTCCCGCGCGAGAAGCTCTTTCCGGGTGACGATGGTGACCAGCGCCTCCATCCGGGTCAGCAGCTGCGAGGCCTTCAGCCGCTCGGTGAACGAGTAGGTGACGACCGGGAGTTTGGTGTTCTCCTGAATGAACCGGCGGAGCTCGTTCCGCACGAGCGCCGCTTCGGCGCAACGGAAGCAGGTCGTGATAAACACCGCATCCGCATCGTATTTGCCGTCCGCAAGACTGACGGCCCGGGCGATCATAAGCTGGAGCTGTTGCGACCTCGGCCGGAAGCCGAACCGCTGCAGGGCCTCCTGGACCTGGTCGTAGGAAACGTCGGGATACACGATCTTGGCGCCCACCGACCGGGCGGCCGATTCGATCTCGAACTGGACACCGGAATATTCGGTACCGCAGGAAAGCTGGGCGACGCGGATGGTCATGCCTTCAACCCCCCGAGGAAATCCTTGATCTGCCCGACCATGGTCTTGGCTCCCGCCGCATCCGACGGATAGTTCACGTACAGCACCGGGATCCCGCGCCGTTTGATCAGATACTTGGTCATCTCGTTCGACCGGTCGCAGCCAACGCAGCCGAAGGAGAAGGGCGCATCGTTGATGACAACGGCCGCATCTGCGGCCTCGATCATCGGACCCCACAGGGAAAGCCGACCGCGGATGCCAGAGGGCACCTCGACGCCGGCGTACTTCAGTCCTTTCACCACGTCGTCCAGGGTGACGTTCATCGGCGGCATGTCCACCTCGATGTTGTCCACTTTCTCCTGGATCACGGCCATCGAGCTCAGCGGCTCGTGGCCCAGCCTCTCCACCAGATCAAACAGGATCATGCTGTTCGGCGGGTCGATAAAAACCTTCATCTGTATGCCTCGCAAATATTCTTGAGTTCACTGACCGGCAGCGGTCTTTTCTCCGCCGGGCGGTCGTAATCGTTTTCTCCGCGGTCGAACGCATCGAGCGCGCCCTGGATGAGCGGCAGTTCCGCCCATTCGGCCTCCAGCTGGGCAAAGCCCGGCCGGGTCCCGTGCTGGGCCCGGCAACGGCGGGGATCGCCCTGCGGATAGCCCCGGCGCTTGGAGAACACCTCGTTCCGGTACCGTTCGCGGACCAGCTTCATCAGCGCCGCAACGGTCTCGGGGGTGCCCTCGACCAGACATCCGTAGCAGGTCTCCTTGACCAAGAGACCCGTCACCATGGTGTGCACGTTCCTGACCAATTGGTCCGGCGTGACCTTGGAGTCGGGCGAGATCATCAGCAGCCTCGTCTCTCTTGCAGTGCTCATAGTTTTTCCTCCGTGATATATATGAACTGCTCGTCCTCGAGCCCGTCCAGTTTCGACAGGTCGTCCTCGAAGCGGCCGACCAGATTGGTACCGTAACCCTCTTCACCGGTCGGACCGTACTGCTTGCTGTCCACCAGCCGGATCCCGATCAGGCCGTGGTGCGGCCGGGACTGGTTGGTCATACCGATATCGCCCTTCCGGCATCTCCGGAACGGGTCCTGGGGGTACAGGTCCTGAGAACGGGCGTCGTCGCCGTAGAATGTTATCATCGCCATGCCAGGGTATGAGAACTGGACCCGCAGCTGACCGATCGGCTTGTGGCTCAGACCGGTGACCTTCTTGAAGTAGTGCAGGCTCTTCTCGTCCTTGTCGGACAGTTTGATACGGAAGACCTTGTCTTTCGGCACGCCCAACGTCTCTACCTCGCCCGCCTTCAACGCGTTCATGGTCTGCTCAGGGTTCTGGTCGACGATGACCGCCGCGTCGGCGGTGTCGCCGGTCCGCTTCTGTTTGATGCCGAACCGGGCGAGGAAATTCTCGCCGTCCTTCTGCGTCATGCCGACCGCCAGCGCCCTCGGCGGGTCGGTGATCAGCGAGACCCTGTCCCCGGCGTGCGCCCGGGCCGCCAGGACCATACCGGATGTGACGTGGCCGGCATAGCTCAGATTCGGGGTCATCTGCCGCCGTTGGCGATAAAGCATGATGTGGCCTTTACCGACGCCCTCATTCCGCACCATAACGGCCCCGACATCCCGCACCGCCGGAGGCTCGGACACCAGATCGGTGTCCATGTCGTCCCGGCAGCCCAGGAAGGTACCGGTGTCATCGGCCACGTCGATGTAGCCCCTGGCGTTGACGATGAGGATCTGCTCGGCGGCCAGCGGGTCCGCGGCCTCCAGTTTCACCTTGACATTGGTGCTCACCTGATAGCCGTCCTGCAGCGGATAGGTCAGATCGGTGGTGACGACGGCGTTTTCCTTGTCGGTCTCGGACACGACCGGCCGGATGTTGCTGATGTGGTCGCCTTCCTTCAGGATGCTCAGCAGGTGCCGGCCGACGGTGATGCGGCCGATGCGGCCCGCACCCGCCCCGTATGCCCGCTGGTGCTGATTCCGGGCGATCATGACATAGGTGGTCTGATTATCGTTCCCGCCGAGCGAGAAGAAACAGTCGTACCGCCGCCAGTTGCGGGGGGTCTGATCCGCCTGGATATCGGATGGGAACGATCCGAAGGCCGCGATGTTGCGCGTGATCCACCGGGTAGTTACGCCCTCGATCCGGTCCACCATCTGGCGGAACCGTTCGGCGTCGGCGCCGTTGTCGAGATGGAGAATCATCTCCCCCTCGGGGGTCATCAGCGCGAAATCGTTGGTGGCGCTCGTGACCTTGCTTGTGGAAAGGACAATGGCAATGGCCGCGCCTTTGACACAGTGCTCGCCGGCGACCGCATCCTTCAGGGTCGCCTTCTCTTTGAGGTTCTTAACCTTGCCGTTGACAGTGACCTTCACTGCGGTCCCTCCTCGGTGTTCTCGGGCAGGACCTTCTGGATCTTGGAGGCGATCTCGTCAAGCTTGTCCTGCGGACAGGTAAGCCCCCGGATAACTCCGGTGACAATCTCCATGATTGTGCCCTTTGTCTTGATATCCTCGGGTGCCGGCATGACATTGCGGGTCTTGATGCCGATGGACGCGAAATCTTCGAAGTCCACCGGGCATTGGGAGACCACAATGGCCGGCAGGTCCACATTGCGCAGGATAAGCCGCGCCTTATAGATTATGTGCTGTTTGACATTCCCCAGATGGATGAGCATGACCTTGTACTCCCGGATCCGGTCGACCTCGATGGGGTCTAGCCCGAACCGGGTGCCGGTGGTCACATCCGGGGCATCGGTGGGAACCCCGGAGCCGGCGTTGATGACCAGCACCGAGGTGTTGATACCCTCCTCGCGGAGAGCGTATGTGATCTCGCACACCGGTTTGGTGATGTGCCGGCGGCCGGGGCCCATGGCGAGAACGACAACATCCTTGCCGCTCTCGGAGATCGTAGCCCGCTGGGCAAGTCCGCCGCCGATGCCAAGCCCCTGGGACTCCCGACATTCGACAAAGCTGAGATGCCTGCCGATCTGCTGTTTCATCTTACTCCGACCCCTCGGCTTCCTGGCAGGCGTCTTCCTCGTCGCTCCCCTGGAAGTCGAACTGCTTGATGATATCCTCGGGCTTGCCGATGGTAATCAACTTGCCGCCCCTCATAAAGGCGGCGCGGTCGCAGCAGTTCACCACGAAATCCATATCATGGCTGACGACGATGAACGTCTCGCCCAGGGTCTCACGGGCCCGCAGAACAGACTTCGCGACAATGACCTTGGTGATCGGGTCCATAGTGCCGGTCGGTTCATCGAGGATAACAATCCGCGGCTCTTTGATGAGTACCTGTGCGAACGCGATCCGCTGGCATTCGCCGACGGACAGGGTATCTGGATAGGCCTCGAGAATCCGCGGGATGTCCGTCTTCGGGAACCCGACACTGTCCAGCACCTGGATGGCCTTCATCTTCGCCAGTTCGGCAGGCATATTGATGCCGATACAGGTCGAAAGATTCTGTAGGACGGTGTCGAACGGGTACAGCGTGTATTCCTGATGGAGCACGCCGATGTACGGCGTAGCCCGGCCCTTGCCCGCGAAACCTTCCTGCGACATGTCTACCCAGTCATCGCCGATGCGGACCAGAACCTTGCCGCCGGTGGCCGGCGACATACCGGCGATCATCCTGGAAGTGGTAGTCTTGCCGGCGCCGGAGAGACCTACGAGCGCAAAGATTTCCCGCTCGTCTACCTCGAAGGAAACACCGTCAACGGCTTTTACAACACCGCGCACGACGGAGAAGAAATGTTTCTCGGCGTTCTGCACCTTGATGAGCGGCTGACCGATGTTCGTGATCTCCTGCTTTTCAAAATGGTAGCCTTCCATGAACTTGGCCGTAACGTCCTGAGGTTTGCCTTCCATGACAATCTTGCCGCAGTCGAGCCAGAAGGCCTTGTCCGCCATCTTGTTGATGGCCTCGGGCCAGTGGGAAGCGAAGATCATGCAGATGTTGTTCTTCTTGACATATTCGACCAACTTCTTGTGAACGATATCGGCCGTGTACGGGTCCAGTGTACCGGTGGGTTCATCGGCCAGGAAGAACAGCGGCTCCTTGGCAAGCTGCCGGGCCATGACGACCCGCTGTTTTTCGCCGCCGGAAAGGTCCCGGGCGATATGCAGGGTCCGGTGGGTCATCTGTACGAACGCCAGCAGTTCAATGGCTTTCTCGACCCGCCTGGGGGTGTGCTCATCGATGGCTTCTATCACGTTCTCAATGACGGTCTTGTCACCGAACAGCGCAAAGGTCCGCTGCAGCATGATGGCGATCCGGCTTTTAACCTCCTCACGGACCGGGTCGTACTGGTCCAGAGACCAGAAATCGACGTCTTTCCGCTCGGTGTCGCCGCCGCAGAAAGGACAGGATTTGCCCTCAATCGGCAGATCCATCCTCCCGCATTTGGTGCAGCAATTGACATGGTATGTGACCTTGCCCGAGTCCGGTTTATACTCCTCGCTCCCCCGGAGCATGTGCAGCAGAACACTCTTACCGGCAGCGCATTTACCGATAAGTCCGATGATCTGTCCGGATTTTACAGTGGCACTGAAATCATCGAGGACCGTGTTGCCGTTGAACTTCTTTGTCACATGCTCGATTGTGATAAGTTCGACCGACTTATTCATGAAATGCGAAAAGGCTCCTGAATATTTAGAATAGGCGGCCGTAAATTTGAGGAGCCAGCAACTGTTTTATCAAACGTATGTTAATTTCAATCCAAACACCCTGCGCATTTATATGGATGAATGTATTATCCATCCATCATGTCGGTCACCGATGGTAGACCTCGGATGGGCGGACCCATCCCCAAGTTCAACGATTATCACGTCTGGAAATCCCTGTACTGTTTGACGATTGATGCGCCGGTCGGACGGAAGAAACTGGCGTCGCTCATCGGTATCGGCGAGGGCAGCACCCGGACCGTTCTGAACATCCTGCAGGAGAACGGCCTTATCACCGTCAAGAAGAACGGCATCACTCTTACACCAGAAGGCAAGGCCACCTGGAACTCAGTGCTCATGAACGTCTCGCCGCTGGTTGTCACCGCCATCACGATCGGCGGCGCCAACTGCGCAGTCCAGATCCCGCATTCGTCCAATCGGGTTAAGTATGGCTGCGAGGAGCGGGACACTGCCATAAAGGCCGGCGCGCTCGGTGCAACCACTCTGATCGTCTCCAACGGCATGCTCCTGTTTCCCGGCAACGACTACCCGCTGGACCCGCGGGCCGACCGGGCCATTCGGGCTGCTTTCCTGCTAAACAACGATGATACCATCATCATCGGCACCGCCGACACCCAGGCTGCAGCCGAGGAAGGAGCAGTCACAGCCGGGCTCAACCTGCTCGGCGGTCTCCGGCTCCGGAAGGATGACGGCGAAATGTTCAACCAGCGGAGTACCGGCGACGAACTTATCGCCCTCGCGTTCATGGTCCACGACCTCGTAGGCGGCCTGCCGGTCTGCGCCAAGCGGCGGGACAACCTCGGCATCCGGATTGAGAACGGCAAGGTCATCGACAATGCCTACACCGGCGCGGTCCTGGAAGAGGTACTCGGTATCGGTACCACCGTCCGGCGGGTCGCGACCTCCGGCCCCTACAAGGGTATCCGGGTCATCGTCACTCCCCTGGAGATGGACAACCGCGTCATCGCGGCCATCGGCGTGGTCGATGTTCGCACCATGGCGGGGGTTAACAACCTTATCCGCCTGCATTCCGGTGACGAACTGAACATTCACGGTAATCCTACGAACCGTCAAACGTAATAATAGCTGTGCTATAGGGAGCACTCATGACAGCAGACGGACCGATGACCACCGAGGGCCCCGAAAAACCACTCTCCGTCATCAGAGGTATGCGCGGCGTAGTCCACGCTTTCTATTTGGACCGGACGGTTCTGCAGCAGATGCGCGAAGAGGAAAAGAAGGTCCGCGCCGTCGGAGACATCACCGTCGACAATGTCGGATTCTCTACCGCCCTGACCAGACAGCACGTGATCGCCATTATCAAGGACCCTCGGTTCCGGCCGCCGCCCGAACCGACCGTCGAACTCTGCTCTTCGGACAATAAGATCATGGGCGTCGAGGTCTTCCCCTTTACCGCCCAGAAGTACCTAAACCGCAAGGATGTGGTCTGGCTTTCTGACGCCTTTGTCATGTTCCCCAGCGTGAACGGCAACGGTAGCGAGCACTTCGTCATGCCCTGCGTCTCGTTTCCGGAGCTCAACGCCAGCAACGGTTGCAAGGATGTCGTGTCCTGCAGTCCCGCTCCGACGTGCGACCTCATGATGCGGAAATACTACCAGTACCCGGACGACCCCAAGCTGGCTTCCGTGCTGGTCGGTTTCAACGAAGCCTGAATCCTTTTCTGGGGCCCGGCCCCCGGTCTTTTACCCTTTTTCCGCCACTGTTATTAAATCGGCCGGCGGCGCTCTGGAAATCCATGTTTGAACTCCAACGTTGTCCGAAATGCTCCCGCGCCACGGGTATCCGCGTCGTTCCGCCCGCGGCGACCCTGGCGAAGGTCATCCCGCTGATGAAGAAGACCGGCATGCAGCCGCCCCGGGACATCACCGGCAAGGACCGCATCGGCATCCCCGTCTTCGCGGTCGACCGGCCGGGCACCAAGCCCGGCGAGAAGGACCATTTCTACAACGGCAAGGGCGCCACCTGCGAGGAGGCCGAGGCCTCCGGGATCATGGAGGCCATGGAAAGATATGCCGCCGAACCGCAGGAGTCCGACGAGTTCGCTCACGGCACCTACGCTCAGGCCGCTGATATCGGTCTAACGGTCTGCCCCGAGGACCTCATCCTGCCAATGCCGTACCAGGAGGCCTGGCCCGGCCAGGACATCGCCTGGTGCGAGGGCTACGAGATGTTCCGGGGCTCCCGCTGCTGGGTCCCGGCCTGTGCAGTGTACCATCCGTACACGCCTGACGGGGACATGCAGTTGTTCCGTTCCCACACCAACGGCCTGGCAGCCGGTAACACTCTCGAAGAGGCCATCCTCCACGCCCTGCTCGAGGATATAGAACGGGATGCCTGGTCGATCGCCGAGTATCGGGAGCACGCCGTCAGGGACCTGACCGTCGACGACCCCAGCTCAGTGGCGTACCGGCTGCTGCAGAAGTTCCGGGAGCGCGGTGTCGAGATTCACCTGAAGGAGATCACTTCTGACATCGGCATCCCGGTTATCGGCGCAGCAGCGGACGACGTACAGACCAGGGACCCGGAGATGCTTACCATCGGCATCGGCTGCCATCTGGATCCGGAGATCGCGGCGATTCGGGCGCTAACCGAGGTCGCACAGAGCCGGGCGACCCACAAGGACGGCACCAAGATCAACGCCCGGCTGCAGAAGATCACCGACGACATGGGCTATGACAAGGTCAAGGCGGCCAACAGGCTGTGGTTCACCGACTGCCCGGAAAAAAGTCGGCTGAGAGACATCCCGAACCTGGCCACTGCCTATGTGTTAGATGACATAGAGGTCGTGCTTAAGCACCTGATGGATGCAGGTTTCGATATGGTGGTCTGCAACGACCTGACCCGGCCGGAAAACGGTGTGCCGGTCGTCCGCATGACCGTACCCGGGCTCGAGGTCTGGACCATGGACGGTCAGCGCGAGGGCGGCCGGCTGCAGGGGATCTGGCCGCCGCAGAAGTACGTTGGCGGTGCGTTGCCGTTCTGAGATTTTCCCGACGGGCTCAACCCGCCTTTTTAACTTATTTCAGAAACCGCGGGACATCCCGGAAAATAAAAAAAGCAGAAAAGCCCGCCGCGGTCCCGGACGTCTCCGTTCCCGCAGCGGTAAGAGGTTTTGACTGGTGCCAACCCGCCTGAGATCGGACGGGAGAAAAGGTTTGGTGCGAGCTCATCCGGCTCCGCCGGGAGTGATGTCCCCGATGTCGACGTCGTGCTCCATCTCATTGAGCTGTTCGAGGGCTTCCTCAGTGGTAGCGGCCTTGAAGCCGCTGCGGGAGCCGGAGCGCTCCTTGAAGGACGACGTGCGGTACTCCGACGGGTCGCAGGCCTGAAGGGTCACCTGGTCGTAGTAGAGCTTGGTCCTGTCCAGTTGCACCCAGACCCGGCCGTTCTCTTCCTTGATGTCGGTGATCTTCCCGACCGTCGCGGTCGGTTCGTACTTTACCACGTCGCCCTTCTTCACGTGATCATCCCTTGATGACCGCGGTCCGCTCGCCGGCAGGCTGGAACTCCCTCAGGCCGCCGCGTCCGATCTCCTTCGTGATGTTGGCGAAGTCGAAGACGAGGCTCTTGTCCGAGAAGGCAACCTTGATGAACGGGTTGGCAACGAACGCGTCGCCCCGCGCCAGGTGGGCAGCCTTGGGGATGCCCGCGTAGCCGGACATGTGTCCGACGTTCATGGCGTAGTTCGGGTAGTTCGGGCCACGGAACTCCATCGGCAGGCCTTCATCGGACCGGTAGGCGTAGGAGTTGGCAGAACCGCACTGGTCCTGCAGGTCGAAGCCGTAGAATCCGAGACGGCCGGTTCTCTCCTTGTGCTGGAGCATGGAGAGGTACCACAGGTTCAGACCGCAGTCAGCAACTCCGGTGGCCATTGCACCGGCGATACCGGTGGAAGCCGCAGTGACGGTCGCACGCTGAGAGCCGCCGAAGTGGGTCTCCATGACGGCCGGGTACCGCTCGTACATCTCAAGCGCGTAGGAGTTGATCTCGTCGCCGAGCTTGAACTGCTTGTCGTAGTCGTCGGGCTTGATGCCGCAGAAGCCGCCGTACTTGTCCTTGATGACATCTACCGCGTGGTAGGTGTAGTCCTCAAGGATGTTGTCGGTGTAAGCCGCGGTAGCGTACTGGGTGAATCCGACACCGCCGGACATGTAGCCGCCGAGGTAGATCTGGTCGTAGATGATGGCGCCGAGCGCGACGGTCTCGAGGACGGCCCGTGCGGGGTCGTCGGGGTAGACACGGTCGGACTGTACCATGTCGTCAAGGAATCCGAAGGTGATTCCTCCGGGTTCGTTGGGGCCTCTGGCACGCCGGGCGGGCATCATGCTGCCCATGTTGACAGACAGGTGTTTCGCGGAGTAGGCGAAATCAGCGATAGCGGCCTCTCCTGCTGCCAGTTTGTAGGTGGAGATGAACGCCATCGAGATCTGCATAGCTGCGTGTCTGGAGACGGTTGCACCATCCATCACACGGCCGACCATGGTCGGGACGCGGACGGCCTGCATAAGGGTCTTGCCCATAGCCTTCTTCAGTTTCGCAGCCTGGTCCTTCGGGAAGTTCTTGTTGATGTCGATCACGAAGCGCGGGTCGAGCTCGTCGATGAGCTCATCGTCGCCGGAGAAGACCTTAACATAGGAGTCCCAGACGAGTGCGGGGTTGCACTCCGCCATGTGCTCCTGAACCACAGCGCCTCCAGGCATGGTGTGGTTGACGGTCTCCAGGTAGGCGTTGATGGTCTCGGGGGTGACTTCTTTGCCCAGTCTCTTTTCGATAGTCTGGTGCGGAGCGTCAAGTCCGACGAGGACGGTCCTCCGGATATCATCCCAAGCCTGCTGGATGGCGGGATTGTTGATGCAGTGGAGGTCATCCGGCTCTACGAAGATGTCCGTGTGCGACAGCTGGTACGGCATCCAGGACCGCTGGCCCAGCGGGACGCCGATATCCTCGTTCATCATCGGGAAGCCACGTTTCTTCGCGATCTCGTTGGCTTCCTTCTGGAACTCTACTTTACTTTTCGACTGGTGCCAGCCGCCGTAGCAGTAGTACTTGGTGTTCATGTCGGTGGGGTCTTCCTTGAACTTCTTCCGGCATGCTTCCAGGAACAGCTTTTCCTTAGCTTTCTGTACCATTTCACTCACCTTTTACATCGAACGGTCTGAATCCGCCCATGGTTCTGAGCTTGTGGATCCGTAGACCGTACTTGGTCACTTCTTTGTCGTCCCTCATGTCAACGCCGTCGGCCCGGAAGATGGTCGTGCGCTTCTTGAGGTCGCTCATCGAGGCGGGTTTGCCGACATAGACCTTCCTGTCGAGAGGCAGGGCGACCTGGTCCTTCACATAGACGACCTCTTTTTTCTTGTCGTCCCAGACGTACCGCTGCCAGGCATCGAACATCAGGCCGTGCTCGTCAAGACGGCAAGCATGACCGTGAACGGTGGCGCCTCTTATACCGGTCAGAGCCGGGTCGAAGGTCTCGTTGTCGATGTATTCCTTGGCCAGCTGCTCGAGGTTCCGCTCGCGGACCTCGATGATCTGACGGCCCGAGAGGGTACCGGTGTCGATTCCTCTGTGCCGGGACAGGTACATCCATGCCCGCTGGTACGGAGAGATCGGCGCGAAGTAGACCGAGTCGGTAAACTGAATGTACCTGACACGGTCTCCGTGTTTCGCACCCTCGATCGGCTCGACCAGTTTTCTGATCGGACACTCGGGTTCTTTACCCTCCTCGATGGGGGGGTGGATGCTCTTGTACGCCTCGCCGGGCTGACGGTGACCCATCAGCCTGACGACATCGTCCATTGAGACATCCCGCAGTTTCTTCAGTTTTACCTTGGGATCCATGTACCGGCGCCGGTTTTTAGCGGGGGAGGTGGTTCCGGGGTAGAACTGTCTCTTATATTTCTCAGCCATAATCATGCACTCCTGTAATCATTGAGCGACGGTCTGTATTTGGAATACCTGCCGATTTCAAGGCTGTAGCCGTCCTTGATGGTGGCGTCGCAGACTTTGCGGACCTCCTCCATCACGGACTCGAGCATCTCATTGCTGTCCACTTCCAGTTCCAGGAAGAAGGCGCCGACCAGACAGTGAAGTTCAACCTCCTGATTTCCGACGTGAATCAAACGCCGTTCGGTGTGATCGTTGGCAATTCCCTTCGCCGGGCCGCTATTGATGACGGCCGGCAGGTTCTCGCCGTTCATGTTGATCTGTCTGATGTGTTCGATGACGTCCAGCGCATTGAGCACTTTTTCGGTGGTCTCGGCGCTGAGCAGCCTGTTGGTGAGAATACGGACCTCGGGAAGAGGTACATTCGCATAGTCGGCGGTAGGTTTCATTCACAGACCTCAGCACGCTCAGAGCTTGTTTTTGATCTTCTTGGCCTCTGCACCGACAAACTGCATCGGGGAGTTGAACTCAGGCATGTCACCGAAGACGTCTCTGAAGATCTCAGAGGTGGCCTCAGCAGAGAAAGTCTGGGTTCCGCCATCAAGACAGTTGGCGGCGGTGACTGCAGGGATAAGGGTTCCTTTTGCATGCCGGGTAACGACATGGTTACCGTGGAACAGTCCGGGCCCGCCGCCTCCGTAGATGGAGTGCGAGAAGAAGGACATTCCGACACCGACACCTTCCGCCCGGCCGTAATCGACACCGGGCAGCGAGGACTCATGCTCGAGCAGATCGTTGAAATACAGCACGGTTCCGGGAACTCCCTGAGCCGCACGGGCAGCACCGACGTTCACCATGACGGCAGCGACTTCGCCGACAGCGGCGTAGGCGTTCCACAGAGGGAGATCGTCAGTGGTGTACATCTTGTAGCCCGAAGGCAGAGTTTCCTTCACGCGGATAACGCCATCGTCGATAGCGCGTCCCATGAGGGTCTCGATAACGGTACCGACAGTGCCGGTCTTGCCGTTTTTCTTCACAATGCTGTACAGCATGTTGTTGGCGTTCAGACCCTGATAGGCGAGGGTCAGCAGGTGGCCCCGTTCGAAAGGTCCGACAGCGTCGCCCATCTCATAGGCCGCGCAGGTCTCGAAGATGGAGGACAGAGCAGTACCCTGCATGGCGTTCCTCTTGACAAGGGCAACCACGTGGTTACTCATGATATTACGCAGAGCGTAACCGGCACCTTCGTTGTTCTGCGGAACTTCGAGGATGGATTTGATGTTGGAGCCCGCAAAATTAACGGTCTGCGGGTATTTGCCCCAAACGGCTGCCTTGACCATGTTGGCTTTGTACATCGGCACTTTGTAACGGTCGATGATGGCCTCGGTGGTAGCGGCTGCGACAGTGGTGAATCCGGTCGTGTACTCGATACCGGCGTCAGCACGGTCTTCCGGGATGATAACGACTAGGCTTTTGCCGCCGTTTTTCACATGGACGACTGTGTCGTCGCCCTCGGTGACCTGTACCATTCCTTTGATGTCGTCGGCAATCTTCTTCGCGTCATCGACGAGCGGAGCGTTGATCTCCTTACCCTGGATGGTGTCGCCGGCAATCTTGCCGGTGGCGAGCGCATTCTGGATCCCCGCCAGGTTAACTGCGATGGTCCTCTTGGTAAGGGAAGCGATTTTCTGAATCGCTTTGTTGCGCAACGGACTGATGGCTTCCAGCGGCACATCTTTTGCGATACGTTTGCCGTAGTCGTCATACAGGTCGATTGTGTCCTTATATTTCGGCATTTAATACCTCCTTTTATTTAAATTCCGCAGAAAACGTCAATTTTCTGCGTTCCCCTTGCAGAGTTCTGTTATGGCTCATTTGTATATAAAGCCATTAGAAAAATGCGATTTTTTCGGAAAAACTAACATTTTTTCCGCACCTGGCCGAACGGACGGTTTTAAGACCGTGAAAAATGTTGTTTATCAACTAATATTTAATAACTTGCCTAAGTAACATCCATCGTAACGGAGACACACACTCAGCGCGCAAAATCACATTTGTTAAGAGGTTTGCGGGGCCGTACGGCGGCCCTGCCGAAACTTCAGTCCCGCTTGGCCTTGGTCAGCGGACCGGTCACGTAGCGGTCGAGATGCTCAACATAGCTGGGAATCCGCGCGTACGGAATACCGACGACCATCTCATCGGGCTTCATGGCGGTCTTGCGGCGGCAACCGAAGCAACCCATGGACATATTGGGCTTGCCCGTACAGATCGGGATTGCGGTCACGTCCTCGCAGGTGCACTGGAACGGAGCGGTGCTGATCTGGAACCGGCCGCCATGGACAGCGGTTTCCAGCGGGATCACCCAGTAGGCCCGCTCGGGTATGTCGACGATACTGACGGTGTCGGGCACGAAATCCGCGTCCTTGAGCGGACAGACCGCTTCGCCGATGGTCTTGAACGGTACGACCATCCGGGCGGCCTCCATGGCGGCGGTCGCCTCCTGGGTGTCGTGCATGCCGACACTGAAGTGGTGGGCCCCGGAGCTGACCTTCTCGGGGGTGGGCATCATGCCGAGCGCAGAGCCGCCGACATGGCAGGCCTCGTCTTCGGGATGCATAGCCAGGCAGGCTCCGTTCAGCGCCTGGAACAGGGCCTGGCAGTGGCTGTACTGCTGATCCGGCCGTTTCAGACCGGCCGGAAACTCCTCGCCTTCGCGAATCAGTTTAATCGCGACGGGCTCGTACCGGAGTTTCAGGATTGTCTTCAGCTTCTCTGCATACTCCTTGTTCTGCTCAAGTAAAGAGGACATGGCTGAGTGTATCGCCGCGAGCAAATAAAAGGACATCCGTTAACACCCCGAAATTATCGGCCATCATTTCATTTGTTTTACGTGAGTCTGACTATTAATGCAACAGTTTTTATGGCTTACCACGGATACCGCGGCCATGGGAAAACGGAACCTTATCTCGGTCCTTGACATGAAAGACGAGTGGCCGCAGCTGGTAGACCTTGCCATCAAGCTGAAGGCCGAGCGGGGCCACCACGGCGACCCTCTGAAGGGCAAGACCCTCGCCATGATGTTCGAGAAACCCAGCACCCGGACCCGCACATCCTTCGACGTCGCGATCACGGAACTCGGCGGCCATGCACTGTATCTGGACGTCACCAAGATGCAGATGGGCCACGGCGAGACCGTCGAGGACACCGCCCGGGTCCTCAGCCGTTTCGTGCACGGCATCATGTACCGCGCCTTCGACTACAAAATGATGGACAAGCTCGGCGAGTGGGCCTCCGTCCCGGTCATCAGCGGCCTCGATAACCTGGAACATCCGTGCCAGGCCCTGGCCGACATGGTCACCATCAAAGAGAAGAAGAAAACGTTCCGCGGCCGGAAGATCGTCTTCCTCGGCGACGGCAATAATGTGTGCAACTCGCTGCTCTACGCTAGCGCCATCATGGGTATCGACATGGTGGCCTGCTGCCCCGCTACCCGGATGCCGAACGCCGAGATCATGCTCGGCGCCGCGCAGATCGCCGAGAAGAAAGGCAGTAAGATTGTCGCCTCGCACGACCCCCAGGAGGCCTGCAGGGACGCCGATGTGCTGTACACCGACACCTGGATCTCGATGGGCGACTCCACTCCGGTGGATGAGGCCGTCAAGCTCTTCCAGATGTATCAGATCAACGACCAGCTCCTATCCATCGCCAAACCCGACTGCATCGTAATGCACTGTCTGCCCGCCCACCGCGGTCAGGAGATCACCAACGATGTCATCGAAGGACCGCACAGCGTCGTCTTCGACCAGGCAGAGAACCGCCTGCATGCCCAGAAGGCTGTCCTGTACACTCTGCTCAAGGACGACTGAAACTCACTTTCCCGTCTTCGGACGGGCCTATCTTTTATCATCTGTACCGCCGATGCCGATACCATGGAGAACGAACACAGCCACGGCTGCCTGGTCTGCGGCGAAGAATTGGTCTACGACGGGGTTCCGCAGGAGCGCGAATGCGTGGTCTGCCACCGCCGTTTCATCAGCGACTGCGCCTGCCCGCACGGTCATTACGTCTGCGACGCCTGCCACGAGAAAGGCGGCATGACGATGGCCCGGGCCGTCTGTCTGGAAGCAAAGGACCGCGACCCGCTGGCGATTCTGCTGCGGCTGATGGACCTGCCCGACGTCCACATGCACGGACCGGAGCATCACATCCTGGTGGGCTCG
>Ga0265294_10002752_pt1 | contig 22881 bp, 19 predicted proteins | sample MunlanPumphouse3_FD_192504 | JGI IMG/M metagenome (GOLD analysis project Ga0265294, IMG submission 192504) | Groundwater microbial communities from a municipal landfill in Southern Ontario, Canada - Pumphouse #3 | ecosystem: Environmental > Aquatic > Deep subsurface > Groundwater | place... | reverse complement strand
TCTCCGCTGTTGAAGAAAGCTGTCGCGGCGCACGAGGAACTTTTCAGCAAGAAACCGGAGATCAAGGCCGTTCACGCAGGTCTCGAGTGCGGTATAATCGGAAGAAAATATCCCGGGATGGACATGATATCTTTCGGGCCGGATGTTTACGGTGCTCATTCGCCAGACGAAAAGGTTCGAATAGAATCAGTCGGCAATTTCTGGAATTTTTTAATATCGATAGTTCAGAAGATATAAATGTTCGCGATAGAATCAAGATCATTGACCAAACACTATTCCGGGGGCAGGATAAAAGCCCTTACGGATCTTGATATTAATGTTGAGCAGGGTAAGGTATTTTCTCTTCTCGGACCCAACGGCGCGGGTAAAACCACATTCATTAAGCTGATTCTTTCAATTATCGAACCGACTTCGGGAGAAGGCTTAATTCTGGGGAAAAACATCTCAGACCCTTCCTCGAGGTTTAAAACGGGTTATCTGTCCGAGAACCACAGGCTGCCGGCCTTTTTAAACGCGGAACAGTTCCTTTATTATTACGGGAGAATGTCAGGCTCAGCCGGCTATGAACTGAGTAAAAAGATACCTGAGCTGCTTAAGAAAGTCAAACTGTTCGACAGAAAGGATTTGAAGATAAGGAAATACTCTAAAGGTATGCTTCAGAGACTCGGTACGGCGCAGGCACTGATCAACGATCCTGACATCATCTTTCTGGACGAGCCCACGGACGGAATTGACCCCATGGGAAGGATCGAGATCCGCGAAGTCCTCCTCGACCTCAGGAACGCAGGTAAGACGATTTTCATCAATTCGCACCTTCTAAGCGAGGTCGAAAGACTGTCGGATGAGATAGCGATATTAAAAGACGGAAAGATGATAAAGAAGGGAAGGACAGCAGATTTCCTTGAGTCAACAGGCAGGTATAAAATATCCGTCGAGACAGGCAGAACGAACGACCTCTATTCGTTACTTGACGGTAAGAATATCTCATATTCAAAAAAAGATACCTGCGCTGAAGCAGCTATTGAAGATAATGCAGTTCTCAACGACGTTATAGATAAATTAAGATCAGAAAAGATCATCATCACCGGGATAGAGGAACAGAGAACTTCGCTTGAAGATTTTTTTATAAAGGTAGTAAATTAAGGGGGAATTACGGGACTGTTTCTGCTCACGATAAAAGAACTTTTGACAAAGAAGATTATTCTGACGGTATTTATTCTATCCTCACTATTCTGCTTATCTCTGATATTCGTGCTGAACATAAAGATCGCCGGGATGGATTCTGGTGTGATAATAAGTATCTTCGGCAATTCGGTCAACAATTCAGGCGGCAATAGCGACATGAGCCCCGAAAAAGTACTCGGCTACATCCAGTCGGGAATAGCAATAGCCATATTTTTCGTCTCTCTTTTTATTTCGCTGTTCGCAGTATCAGGTGTTTATCCGGACCTTTTAAAAAAGGGCAGCATAGATCTGATCCTGTCAAAGCCGATTTCAAGATACAGTATTTTCTTTCAGAGATTCTCGGGAGCTATGATCGTAATAGCAGGAAGCATATTTTATACTCTGATCTTCTCATGGGTGGTTCTGTCGTCAAAATTCGGGATGTGGAATGTAAGGTTCCTTTATTCGGGAGTTCTGATCCTGATTTTCTTCTATAATATATTTTCAGTTCTCGCGCTTTTATCGATGCTGCTCAAGAATGGTGTCGTTTCGCTCCTGCTTACCTATTTCATAGTTTTTATTCTTTCACCAATCGTTTCGGCAATAGACAGGTTTTCGGTGATAAGCAACAAGATATACAGGCCGCTTATCAGTTCTCTGGATTTCATTCTTCCGAAATTATCCGATACAGTCATAGGTATAACAGATATGGTAACGGGAAAAGATATTTCGGTTTATGTTCTTGCGGGTCCGTTCCTGACAGGGACGGCAGTGCTTTTAATATCTGCATATATATTCAGAAGAAGGGATTTTTAAACGATCTCGACAATTACTTTATCATCTCTGATGATCTTAACATCCTCACAGAAGAAAACTGCTGACAGATCTCGTTTTAGATCAGTCACCCTGTACTCTTTCTGCAGATCGTTCTCTCTCTGATAATCCACAGGTTTATCGGTCGTCCCGATCAGAGTGTCGTTAAAATATATTTCAGTGATGCCTTTCATTTATCGCCTTGTGTTAAAGCAGGCGATAAAATAAGCTTAATCTGATAAAAAAGCAAATATGAAAATAAAATTATGGGAAATAAAAAGTTATGTTCCGAGCTCAGCAAAACCCATATATACACCATCCTGTACTATTACTGTGATATTATCTTTGTCTATCACTGAAAGGATGGCTGTGTAGCCTTGGGGTAAAGTAATCCTATAATTATCAAGATTGTTCGGGTCTGGAGGTATATCTCCATTGTTTTGAATAAATATTATGATAGATGTAAGAACGGCAGCTGCAGTATGTTCACAGGTTTGGTCAGAGGTTCTAATTATATAGCCATTATAAGCCGGAATCGCAACGGCTGACAGTATGCCGATAATAACGCCTACTGACAGAAGTTCAACTAGAGTAAAACCTTTTTTCATCAATAACCTCCATTTTAAAAAAAAATTCTATTTTACAATTTATGCATATAAATATTTTTTTGCAACGATTATTTTTATTTCTTAATTGATTTTACGAAGTTAATGATTTATCATTGACTCTAGTGTTTTTAAATTTTGGGGGTTAGTGCATGATCTTAAAACCGTTCAGTATGAAAATGGATATTGAATATAGAAAGTTTCTCGAACAGAACTATTACATTGTGCTGAAGAATAACAGCCTGAAGAGAGTAAATATTAAGGGAATAAATAGCATATCCGGTTCAAACAACGATAATTATGTTGAGTTAAGAGAGGAAGATTTAATAAACAGGAGATTCGAAGATCTCGATATTATGCCTGCGATACTACAAAATTCTGAGAAATCCGGTATCTCAGATATGTTGAAACTTAGAACGGGTCAGAGCGAAAATGAATCTCAGAACGACATTCTATTCTATAGCCTAGGATCCGTTTTTTCTATGGAAATGACCGATATTGTATCGCTGAATGAACTTTTATCCCAGAAACACCGAGACGGTATTGATATAATCAAAGACACTATGATATTCAGCGAAAAAGGTCACCTGTTCGAAAAATTCACAGCTAATCTTGATAATTACTTGAAATATCTCAGGAACCCGTCAGATTTCGGTCTGCTTAAACAGATGAAGGAGAGCATTGAAGAAACTCTCAAAGAGTATGACGAAAATCCCTATGACCATTTTATGCTGGGGCTTATCCTTCTGAGACCGACCCGGTTCTACGATGAGAAAAGATCAGCCGAAGAATTCTGTAAATCCCTACATATTGCAAAGGAGATCGAAAACGTTCACCTTACGGCTCTCTGCAGTTTTATTCTCGCATGGATATCATATTTATCTGAGGACTCTGAGAGCGCAGTTAAATTTTCTCTTGAAGCAATAAGGTCGTGTCCTGCAGATATACCGGAGTTGTTTTATAATCTTTCCAAATATTACGCAGGCAAAGGGGATGCCGAGAATGCATTGCGCACTCTTAATGAATGTTTAGAAAAGTTCGACCATGCTTATGCGATCAAGGCCGGTATCGATGATGATTTTATGAATATAAGGGACGACTTTGAAAAGTTTATCATTACGATAAGGGATCAGGAAAAGAAATACTTATACAACAGATTGAAAGAGTTCGGTATGATTTTCAGAGAAAATACTGATAATCAAAAACAAGAAATACTTGAAGAAGAAGTGAGACTTTCAGAAGAGACCGGCAATGCTGAAAATTGAATTCGATCCTCTCAGATATCAAGTAAGAGACGGAGCATACGAGAAAGAAATCAGTTCGATAATTGACCGGATAAGAGAATTTTGTAAAAGTGACTCTTTTTCTGGTGTGTTACTAGCCATATCGGAATTTGAAAAACTCTCTATGCTTTATTTGAGAAATCTTCAGGATTATAATAAACATTACAAAACCAATGTTGAGAAGCTGCTGAACATAAAAAATAAGGTTCATTGGGATTTCATAGAACCGTTGACCATGTTCGAGGCGAAGATTAAGCCTGTTTTGTATGAAGCTGAAAATCTGCTGTCAGAAATAAACTATAAAGAAAACAGTAAATCTGAAATTTTGCTGGAAAGAATCTCAAACATGATAAGTGATTTTTCTGTAGAATCCCGACTTATAGATGCAGAGGCTAGAAACACCATCTTCAACATGCTGAACAGGATCAGAAACCGGATATCCTCTGATTCATATATGTCTTATGTAACGACTGCTGATATGACTGGTGCAATTGAGAAAGCTATCGAATTAAACTCAACCCAATTCGAGAAGATATATCTTAAATGTAAAAACAGATATTTTAAGGCGGTTTCAGATTTTGAGAACATAAAGAAAAATGTAAGGTATTCCGATGCAAAGAAGATCCAGAATCATATTGAGGAATTGAATGGAGTTTTAGAAAGTCAGTCCTACAATAAATTCTCGATGGGACTTGAAAAGCTGATTGTATTAGAAAAAGAAATCAATGAATACCTAAAATGCAGACAGGAAACAATTGTTGATAAACTGAGGAAAGAGATGTCTCTTCTTAAAGAGTCTGTCTGGGTTGAAGACTGGGATGAGATGAACAGTGAACTGGAAAAGATAATTGATGAAAGTACAAAAAAATGTTCTTCAAGTAAACTGAATCTCGACAATTTCAGGATAGATCAGAAAAAAAAGGAGAAAAAAGATGAAATACGGAATCTGATAAAATCGATTGAATCATCAAAAAATTCTTACAATCCGAACATTGTAGGAAAACTTGAAAGCTTAAATAATAGCACTGTATCTAAATCAGAATTCGAGAAATTTAAAGCCGGCATCGGAAATCTCAACTCGAGATCATCATTTGTTACCCTACCGGTTAAATCTTCCAGACAAGGCAAAAAAATATATTATTCATTTCTCTCGATTTTGATCCTTGCTTCCGTTTCTCTTTTCGTGATTAATAATAAGAAAAATGTTGAGCATTTTGAAGCTCAAGGAGAAAAATACGCCGTTATAGTTGAAACTCTGGCATATTTAGAATTCAGATCTGGCAAAAAACCTGATATTAATGTGATTAGGCGCAAAATTATGGCCCCTCAAGATCAATTTCAGATAATTTCTATAACTGACAGCGAAGTAAGCGTCAGATACAGGGGTAAAGTCTATAAAAAGTCAGTCAGACCAATAAAGAAATAAATTCAATTAAAATTTAGAAAAAACCTGTTGACAACGGAATTTTATTTTCATATCTTTGCAGTCCGAAAATGCTAATGTAGCTCAGTTGGCTAGAGCAGCTGATTTGTAATCAGCCGGTCGGGGGTTCGAGTCCCTCTATTAGCACCCTTGCGGGTCAGTGTCCGAGTGGCTAAAGGAGGCAGACTGTAAATCTGCTGGCGCACGCCTACGGTGGTTCGAACCCATCCTGGCCCACAAGAAAAGCGGGAGTAGCTCAGTTGGTAGAGCATCAGCCTTCCAAGCTGAGGGTCGCGAGTCCGAGTCTCGTCTCCCGCTCTTATAAAAAGCAGCAAGCTTGAAATAACAGCTTGCTCTTTTTATTCTTATAAGGAAGCTTACTTAGCTCAGTCGGTAGAGCACTTCCTTGGTAAGGAAGAGGTCAGCAGTTCGAATCTGCTAGTAAGCATGTTGAAATAACAGTATGGAGTATAAAATGCGCGATATGATAATACTCGCCTGCGAAGAGTGCAAGAGAAAGAACTACAACAAAGACAAGAACAAGTCTAAGCACTCGGGCAGGGTGGAAAATAAAAAATACTGCAGGTTCTGCAGAAAGCACACTTCTCATAAGGAAACAAAGTAATTTTCCAGACAACAGGCGTTTAGCTCAGTCCGGTTAGAGCACCTGTCTCCAAAACAGGGTGTCGGGGGTTCGAATCCCTCATCGCCTGCTAAAAAAAAACGGGAGTTGGGATGAAAAAAATGATAGACTTTATAAACTCCGTGATAAAAGAACTGAAGATCATGACATGGCCCAGCAAGGCTGAAGTCTGGGGATCTACAAAGATCGTTATAGCGATCTCTCTTATCCTCGTGGCCTTCATATTCTTTTCAGATCAGGTACTCAACTGGCTGATCAAGCAATTCATTAATTAAACTCGGGCGGAAAAGCAATTGAGCGCAAACTGGTACATACTTCATGTTCTGACAGGCGAAGAGGTCAAAACAAAGGAATTCCTCGAAAGCGAGATCGACAGGCTGGGTTATAAAAATGAGATAGCGGAGATTTTCGTACCTTCAGAGGAAGTCGTTCAGATGAGGAACGGAAAGAAGGTTAAAAAGATCAGACTTTTCTATCCGGGCTATCTTTTTATAAACTGTCATCTGAGCAAAACAGTTGAACATTTCCTTATGAGCAATTCAAAAGTGCTTAATTTTGTCGGACCGAAAAACTCTCCTCAGGAACTTTCCAAGAAGGAAGTGGAAAGGATGCTCGAAAAAGCAAAAGCATCGATCGGAAAAGAGAAAGTAGAGAATATCTATAAGGTTGGCGATTTCGTCAAGATAGTTGACGGACCTTTCACTGATTTCAGCGGGATCATAAGCGAAATAAATGAAGAAAAACAGAGACTGAAAGTAATGGTCACTATCTTCGGAAGAAGCACTCCGGTGGATCTTGACTTCCTTCAGGTAAAATATGAATAACGAATTAAATTAAAGGCGCGTATTATGGCAAAAAAGATCATAGGTTTTATCAAACTTCAGTTACCTGCAGGCGTTGCAACACCGGCTCCACCGGTTGGACCTGCACTCGGACAGAAGGGTGTGAACATCATGGAGTTTTGTAAAACATTCAACGCCAGGACTCAGGACAGAAAAGGGGACATCATTCCGGTGGTGATCACTGTTTATCAGGATAAGTCTTTCACATTCATAATGAAGACTTCACCCGCATCTGTACTTATCAGAAAGGCGTTAAAACTTGACAAAGGTTCTCCCGAGCCTAACGTAAAGAAAGTGGGGACTATAACTCAGGAACAGCTAGAGGAAATAGCTCAAAAGAAAATGGAAGACCTGAACGCAAATGACCTTCAGGCAGCGGTGAACATTATTGCCGGAACCTGCAGAAGTATGGGCGTAATAGTTAAGAAATAACTAAAGATAGAAGTCGGAAAGCGCGCTATTGCCGGAGCGCAGACCGTCCGTTGCCTTAAACACAGACAGAGGAAACAGAATGAAAACAACAAAAAGAATAACCAAGATGCTCGAGACAGCTTCACAAAGAAGGGACCTGAATTATCAGGAAGCAGTGAAGATCTGTAAAGCAAACGCTACGGCCAAGTTTGACGAGACAGTCGAGGTTGCGGTAAATCTGGGCGTTGACCCCAGACATGCAGACCAGATAGTCAGAGGAGTAGTGTCGCTTCCGAACGGAACAGGTAAGGAAGTCAGAGTTCTCGTTTTTGCGATGGAAGAAAAAGCTAAAGAAGCTTTGGCGGCCGGAGCAGATTACGCAGGTTTTGAAGAGTATGTAACAAAGATCACCGAAGGCTGGACTGACATAGATGTGATCATTGCCACTCCCGACATGATGGCCAAGATAAGCCGTCTGGGAAAGGTTCTCGGACCAAGGGGCCTTATGCCTAACCCCAAAAGCGGTACGGTGACGAACGACATAGCTCAAGCCGTCAAAGAGGTAAAAGCAGGTAAGATAGATTTCAGAACAGAGAAGAAAGGGATAGTTCATGTGGGCATCGGAAAAGCCTCGTTCACCGAAACTCAGATCGAAGAAAACCTTATCGAATTCATAAAGAAGATCGTAAGTCTGAAACCGTCTGCATCGAAAGGAACTTATCTGAAAAAAATAACTTTATCATCAACTATGGGTCTCGGCTATGAGATAGACAGGAATTCGATCATGGCTGTGATCGTATAAGCAGGACCTTACGGGAATTCACTTTATCGGAGAATAAAATGACTGAAGGAACAATAACAAAACAACAGACAATCGAGAAACAGGCCGTGATCGATGAGATCAGGAAGAAGCTGGAGTCATCGTCTGCCTTTTATGTGACAAAATACGACGGTATCAATGTTGAGAAGATATCCAAGTTAAGGCGAGATCTGAGATCTTCCAACTCGGAGATGAAAGTGTTTAAGAACACTCTTGTCGTAAAAGCTCTTCAGGGATCGCAATATCTGTCGGATTTTGAGAACATCCTGAAAGGACCGAACTCGATAACTTTTGCGTATGACGACCCCGCTTCGCCTGCAAAGATACTTTTCGCATTTGCGAAACAGAATGCGGCAATGGAGATAAAGGGCTGTCTGTTTGAGAATCAGTTCTACGGCGCAGACAAGATGTCCGTCATCAAAGATCTGCCTACAAGAGACGCACTGCTCTCAATGCTGGCAAACGTTATAAATGAGCCTATGTCTAAAGTAGCGCGTATAGTTGATGCTCTTAGGCTTTCAAGGGAAAATAGTTAAATAATAATAAATAAAATTGTACCGGAGGATTTCGTGCAAGAAATACTAGACAAATTGGAAAAAATGACAGCAATGGAGCTGTCAGAGCTTGTTAAAGCGATCGAGGAAAAATTCGGAGTAACAGCAGCTGCGCCTACAATGGTAGCAGGAGCCGGAGCTGTAGCTGAAGTGGCAAAAGAAGAAGAAAAAACAGATTTTGACGTTATTCTTCTTTCTTCCGGAGACAAAAAGATCCAGGTTATCAAGGTTATCAGAGAGATAACGGGTCTTGGACTTAAGGAAGCAAAAGCTCTTGTTGATGAATGCCCTGGCACAGTAAAAGAAGCTGTTCCTAAAGATGAAGCAATGAAAATCAAAGCTCAGATCGAAGAAGCCGGCGGACAGGCGGACCTTAAATAGGACTGTAAGAGGAATTATGCAGAGGAAGTTATTCTTTGAACAAGGAATAACTTTTTCTGTCTTATTTGGGTTGTGCGCATCAGGAAACAAGTTTCGCGGACGGGATAATACTAAAATCGAGCGTAATATGTTCATTAAACAAAGACCTAAACATAACGGATAAAATGCGTATGTTGGGTTTTTTTTATTTTTATACGCTGAAGTCCTTTAACAAAAAAGTAAAAGGGAGGACTAAATTTGAAAAAGAACGAGAATAAAAGGATAAGTTTTTCAAGGATTGAGGAAGTTCTTGAAATGCCGAATCTGCTGGATCTCCAGGTTCACTCCTTCGATCAATTCATTCAGAAAAGCGGTAAAGCCGGCAAAAAAAGGAATTCCGGTCTTCATCAGGCTTTTAAGAACACTTTCCCGATAACTGATACAAGGGAAAAATACCTGCTTGAATATATTGACTATTCAGTCGGACAGCCGAAATATTCTGTAGTAGAGTGTCAGGAAATAGGAACTTCCTACAATGCTCCATTGAAAGTCAGGCTCAGACTGTCAAAGAAAGCGGACGGTTCCGACGAATATCAGCAGACAATAGAATCCGAAACATATTTCGGAACTGTGCCTATGATGAGCCAGAAAGGTACATTCATTATAAATGGAGCCGAAAGGGTAATCGTTACTCAGCTGCACAGATCACCGGGAGCTTTTTTCTCATCAAGAGTGCACCCTAATTCGACCACTCTTTTCTCCGCGAAGATAATACCTTTCAGGGGTTCATGGCTCGAATTCGAAACAACGATAAATGATTCGATGCAGGTATATATCGACAGGAAAAAGAAATTTCCGGTAACTATATTTCTAAGAGCACTCGGTTTTTCTTCCGACGAAGAAATTTTCGGAATGTTCGATCTTTACGAGAAAGTAAAGCTGAACAAGAAAAGCCCCGCCGATCTTGCAGGCAGAATTCTCTTCAAAGAAATAGTCATCCCCGGTTCAAAGAGTACCGAGAAAGGTCAGTCGGGTCAGCCCGTAATTCTTCCAATGGGAACAAAACTTACTTCGGTGCAGATCGAATCTGTTGTCGAGTCCGGTGTGGCTTCAATGACTCTCGTCAACGCTAAGGACAGGCTTAAGTTCAATGTTCTTTTAAATACTATCAACAAAGACATTACCGCTAATCAGGATGATGCACTGATGTATATATATGAGCAGCTCAGGTCTACCGAATCTCCGGATATTGAGACTGCGCGCAAGCATTTTGAGAGGATGTTCTCTGATGACAAGAGATATGATCTGGGAGATGTTGGAAGATACAGGATCAACCAGAAAATGGGGCACAGGACTGAAGGGCTTCTTGCGTATTTTAAGAAAATGAACAAGAAGAAAAGTGTCAGACTTAAAGTCGGTTCCGAAAATTATCAGCTCATACCCGTAGAAAAGGTCATTAAGGCTCTTGAGAAAAGCAAGGATTCTGAAAAAGACGATATTTTTAAAATGGTACAGGAGACTTATTTCGAGACGGTCCTTATCACGGATTACGATATAATGTCGATAGTTCAGGAAGTACTTGAAATTAAGAACGGTAAAAGAATAGTTGACGATATAGATCATCTCGGTAACAGAAGGATCAAGACCGTCGGCGAACAACTTGCGAACCAGTTCGGCATAGCTTTGTCCAGAATGAGCAGGACCATCAAGGAAAGAATGTCACTGGCAAAACCGGAAGAAGAGCTTGCTGTAGCTGACCTCATTAACATTAAAACGCTTGCGAGCGTACTTAATGCATTCTTCGGAACTAACCAGCTTTCGCAGTTCATGGATCAGGTCAACCCTCTTGCTGAGATAACTCACAAAAGAAGGCTTTCGGCACTTGGCGCGGGAGGTCTGACAAGAGACAGGGCCGGTTTCGAGGTTCGTGACGTTCACTATACCCATTATGGCCGTTTATGTCCGATCGAAACGCCTGAGGGTCCGAATATCGGTCTTATTTCCTCGCTAGCATCTTATGCGAGAGTGAACGATATGGGTTTCATTGAGACTCCGTACCGAAAAGTTAAAAAAGGTAAAGTGACCAACGATATAGAATACCTGACCGCTGACGAAGAGGACAGGAATATAATCGCCCAGGCGAATGCGCCGATCGATGAAAAAGGGAATTTTATGAGACCGGAAACCATCCTGACAAGATACAGAGGTGACTTCCCGATCTCGACGAGTGATAAAGTAAACTATATGGACTGTACTCCTACTCAGGTGGTTTCAGCGGCGGCAAGCCTCATACCTTTCCTGGAGAATGACGACGCCAACAGGGCTCTGATGGGTTCGAACATGCAGAGACAGGCGGTTCCGCTTCTGCAGACGGAAGCTCCGATCGTAGGTACGGGTATGGAGAAAAAAATAGCCAAAGATTCAAAAGCCATGGTTGAGTCAACAGTGGAGGGAATTGTTGCAAGAGTCGATGCCAAAGGCTGTACAGTTAAAGTGACTAAAAAAACAGATCCGAAAGATCCTGATGAAGTGTATTACAGATTCGTGAAATTCTTCAGGACCAATCAGGATACATGTATAAATAACGTTCCGCTTGTTGAAGCCGGCGATAAAGTCAAACCCGGAGATGTTCTCGCGGACGGCGCGGCAACGGAGAGCGGCGAGCTCGCGCTGGGCAAAAATGTCCTTGTTGCTTATATGTCATGGAACGGATACAATTTTGAAGACGCCATCATTTTAAGCGAAAGGATGGTAAGAGAGGATATTTTCACCTCACTTCATATAAAGGAATACGAAACCAGCGTCAAGGAAACAAAGAGAGGCGAGGAAGAGCTTACAAGAGAGATACCCAATGTGAGCGAGGAAGCGACGAAGAACCTTAACGACAACGGTATTATCAGGATCGGCGCTGAAGTTTATCCCGGCGATATACTTGTCGGCAAGGTCACTCCCAAGGGAGAGGTCAACCTTACTCCCGAAGACAAACTTTTGAAAGCTATTTTCGGGGAAAAAGCAGGTGAAGTTAAAGACGCTTCTCTCAGGGTGCCTCCCGGAGACAAGGGCATCGTTATAGAAACAAAAGTATTTTCCAGAAAAAAGAAAGATTCATCGCGCAAAAGCAAAGAAAAAGACGAGATGAAGAAGCTGAAAAAGAAATACGATGACGATCTTTCTCTGCTCGAACTGGAAAGGTCTTCAGAACTTTACGCAATATTAAAAGATAAAAGCATTACCGCCGATATTGTGTGTCTTCAGAAAGAAAGAGGAACGAGAGTGGTTGTTTTGAGCAAAGGCGAAAAAATAAACCAGAAGACTTTCCTTAAACTTAATATTGAAGATTCTAATATCCCTACCGACTGGACGGATGATGACTCGGTCAATGAGAAGATCAATGATATAATTAATAATTATTCGATGGTGGTTGATCAGCTCAATGTTGACTTTCAGAGGGACAGACAGCGTCTCCTTTACGGCGACGAACTTCCCCCGGGAATAATCCAGCTTGTAAAATGCTACATCGCAAAGAAGAGAAAGATCCAGATCGGCGACAAAATGGCCGGAAGGCACGGGAACAAGGGTATTGTATCCAGAATAGTTCCCGTTGAAGATCTGCCTTATCTGGAAGACGGAACTCCAGTTGATATCATTCTGAATCCTCTCGGCGTACCATCGAGGATGAATCCCGGACAGATCTTCGAGACCAACCTCGGATGGGCTGGAAGAACACTCGGAGAGAAATATTCTACTCCTGTGTTCGACGGCGCTACGCTTGAGGATGTGAAAGGAAAGCTGAAACAGGCAAATCTGCCTTACTCGGGAAAATCTATCCTTTACGACGGACTCACAGGCGAGAGATTCGCTCAGGAGATCACGGTAGGCGTGACATACATGCTCAAACTGTCTCACCTTGTTGAAGACAAACTTCACGCAAGATCGATCGGTCCTTACTCGCTTATAACCCAGCAGCCTCTCGGAGGAAAAGCTCAGTTCGGAGGTCAGAGGTTCGGAGAGATGGAGGTATGGGCGCTTGAAGCATACGGAGCTGTTCATATTCTTCAGGAAATGCTTACCTATAAATCCGATGATGTTACGGGAAGGACAAAAGTTTATGAAGCGATCGTGAAGGGTCTGGAGATACCAAAACCGGGTATACCTGAAGCCTTCAATGTTCTTATAAAAGAGCTTTACGGTCTGAATCTTGATGTTAAACTCGAATGATGTTTTTTCATCAGTAAAAATTCAAACCGGCAGGTATTAAAAACAGGAGTTAAGAATGCCAAGATTGCGTCAGAGAGATATTTTACACAAAGCTTTTTCAAAGTTCACCATCAAGCTGCTTTCAAGCGAAGAAGTGCTTAAGACCAGTAAAGGTGAAGTTACTAAAGCTGAAACTGTAAATTACAGAACATATAAACCCGAAAAAGACGGTCTTTTCTGCGAAAGGATCTTCGGCCCTCAGAAGGATTGGGAATGTTCATGCGGAAAATACAGAGGATCAAGATATAAGGGAATAGTTTGCGACAAATGCGGCGTAGAAGTAAACCGCAGAAGCGTGAGAAGGGAGAGGATAGGTCACATAAAACTTGCGGTACCGATAGTTCACATCTGGTTCTTCAGATCGCTGCCTTCAAAGATCGGTAACCTTCTTGATTATACAGTTAAGACGCTTGAACAGATCATATATTATGAAAAATATGTGGTTATCAAACCGGGAAGGATCATTGCCGATTATCAGCTGCTGACAGAAAGATATTCTAAAACTTATCTTGAAAAATATCACAAATTCATTACTGAACTTGAAAAGCTCCTCTATCTGTCGATAAAAGACGACACGCAGAGAGATCAGATAAATGTAGTTCTTAAAGAATTTTATGCAAATTTTGAAGAAAAGCCTGAAGTTAAAAAGATATTCGAGACGCTGAACGAGAAAGTTAACGAAATGCTTGAAATGATAGAAAGGTTCGTTGTCGAGAAGTACAGGGAAAAAGATATTCGCGAGAGAGTTTATGCGATCCTGTATGACGACTATGACTTCATGGAGCCGGTTTCGTCGTTCATCGATCATGATAAGGATATTCAGTCGATACCTGTCAAAGAGAAAAAGGATGTCAGCAGGTTCGACAACCTGATAAAGGATGTCGCCAACCTTAAGTTCATGAGTATCGTGAAGGATATCAAATACAAATCCCTGATGTCTGAAAGCGATTATAACTCAGTTATTGAAAAAGTTGAAAAATACGATAATGATTATTCCGGCGAAGAGAATTTCAGAGCTGAGATAGGTGCTGAAGCAGTAAGGCTTCTCCTGAGAGAAATTGACGTTAAGCAGATGTCATCGGAAATGAGAAAGAGGATCGAGACAGAAAAATCTGAACAGAACAAGCTGGATATCCTCAAAAAGCTTAATGTCGTTGAGTCGTTCAAGAACAATATGGAGTACAACAAACCTGAATATATGGTCCTCGATGTGATCCCCGTTATACCTCCTGAGCTCAGACCTCTTGTCCCTCTGGAAGGCGGAAGGTTCGCTACGTCAGACCTGAATGACCTTTACAGAAGGGTCATAATCAGGAACAACAGGCTTAAGAAAATGCTTGAAATAAAAGCTCCCGAGGTCATAGTCAGGAACGAAAAAAGAATGATCCAGGAAGCAGTGGATTCTCTTTTTGACAACGGAAGAAAGAATAACGTTGTGAGAAGCGACGGAAAAAGGGCCTTAAAATCGCTTTCCGATTCTCTGAAAGGAAAACAGGGAAGGTTCAGAAGCAATCTTCTTGGAAAGAGGGTTGATTATTCATGCCGTTCGGTAATTGTAGTCGGGCCGAAGCTGAAACTTCACCAGTGCGGGCTCCCAAAGGAAATGGCTCTTGAACTTTACAAACCTTATCTGATAAGAAAACTTATTGAATATGATCCGAACGTAACTACGATCAAGAACGCAAAAAAAGAGATAGAAAAGGGAACAGACAAAGTCTGGGAACTTCTCGAAGGTCTGGTTGATGCGCACCCCGTTCTTCTGAACAGGGCTCCGACACTTCACAGACTGGGTATTCAGGCATTTCAGCCGGTACTTATAGAAGGTAAAGCTATACAGCTTCATCCTCTGGTCTGTAAGGCTTTCAACGCCGACTTTGACGGTGACCAGATGGCCGTTCACCTTCCGCTTTCGCCTGAGGCAAAACTCGAGGCAAGGCTGCTGATGCTGGCTTCGCACAACCTTCTCCATCCTGCTACAGGCAGGCCGATAACTTATCCGACCCAGGATATGGTCCTCGGTATCTATTATATGACTAAAAGGAATATGGATAAGGAAAAAAATCCGAAGATATACTCGAGTATCGATGAGATAATGATGGCTATTGATTTCAAAGTTATCAATTATCATACTGACATCAAATATCTTTTCAGAAATGAATTTATCGATACAACGCCGGGAAGAGTTCTTTTCAACGAGGTTCTTCCAAAAGAGATGACTGAGAATAAATTCTTCAATGAACTCATGGTCAGCTCTCAGGTGGAGAAGATAATTGAGGAGGCTATCGAAAAGGTCGGGTTCAGTCAGACGGCACTATTACTTGACAGACTAAAAGATTTCGGTTATCACTATGCGACAAAATCAGGCATATCGATCGGTCTGGACGATTTTGTGATCTCGCCGCTTAAGGATAAAGTCCTTAAAGCTGCCGAGAAAAAAGTCGAAGCGATCAAAGATTCCTACGCTGAAGGTCAGATAACAGAAACTGAAAGGTACAACAAAGTCGTCGACGAATGGACGAAAGCCACCAACAAGATCGAAAATGACATGTACGACAACCTCAGGCTCGATAAAGGCGGTTTCAATCCTGTATTCATGATGATGGATTCAAAAGCGAGGGGATCAAGAACTCAGATCAAGCAGATTTGCGGTATAAGGGGACTCATGCAGAAACCGCAGAAGAATATCGAGGTTTCGTCAGACTCCGTTATCGAGAATCCGATCAAAACAAATTTTATTGACGGACTTTCCATTCTCGACTACTTCATATCTACTCACGGCGGAAGAAAAGGACTCGCGGATACAGCTCTGAAAACTGCTGACGCCGGATATCTGACCAGAAAACTTGTCGATGTCTCGCATGATGTCGTTGTTACAGAAGAAGACTGCCATACCATTATGGGCATTGAGATATCAGACCTTAAAGAAGGCGACAAGGTACTCGAGAACTTTGAAGACAGGATATACGGCAGGGTACTCGCGGAGGATGTGGTGGATTTCAGCGAAGATCCGAACGGTGAAATTATCTGCGAAGCCGGCACTCTTGTTGACAAGGCAGTCGCAAAGAAGATAGTCAATCACAACATCGAAAAAGTTAAAATAAGGTCGGTTCTCACCTGTGAATCGAAAAAAGGCATCTGCGCAAAATGTTACGGACAGAATCTTACTACAAGAAAACTCGTTTGCGTAGGGGAGGCAGTGGGGATCATAGCTGCTCAGTCGATCGGAGAACCGGGAACTCAGCTGACGCTTAGAACTTTCCATGTCGGAGGCTCGGCCGATATCGCTACAATAAAATCTGAAGAGTTCGCGAAATATGACGGTCATATCGAGTTGAGGGATGTTGAAACTGTTCAGTATGAGAAATCCGATGTAGTTATAAGAAGGAACGGCGTTATAAGGCTTATAGACGATTTTGGAAAAGAAGTTATGTCCGAGAAAATACCTTACTCTGCGACCCTTCTGGTAAAAGATAAAGATAGAGTCGAAAAAGGTCAGCCGCTCTACAAATGGGATCCTTACAGCTATGTGATCCTTTCCCATAAATCAGGAAAAGTAAAATTCAAAGATATTGTAGAAGGCAGCACGTTCAAGACATCTTTCGACGAAAAGATCGGTCAGAAATACAAAGTAATGATCGAGCCGAAAGAAAGAACGCTAAAACCTACCATCTTCATTCTGGACAAGAACGGTAACGAGATAGCCAAATATCTTCCTCCTTCAGGCGGTGCTCTTCAGGTCGATGACGGGGACAAGGTAAAGGCGGGACAGGGACTGATCAAAATGCAGAGAAGCCAGGGAAAGGCAAAGGATATCACCGGCGGTCTGCCCAGGGTCAGCGAATTATTCGAAGCGAGAGATCCAAAAGATCCAGCCATCCTGTCAGAAATAGACGGTGTTGTAAGATACGGTGACTTTAAGGGAACATCTCAGATCATTATGGTTGAAGATCTCAACGGCAATGAAGTCAGGACATACAGCGTTCCCAGAGGAAAGCACATACTTGTTCATGACGGCGATATAATATATGCGGGAGAGAAACTTACTGAAGGGTCTATAAAACCTGACGATATCCTGCACATTCTGGGTACGACGAGAGTACAGCATTTCCTTGTTAATCAGATCCAGGAAGTTTACAGAGGATCAGGTGTGAACCCGAATGACAAGCACATCGAGGTGATCGTAAGGCAGATGCTTCAGAAAGTTCAGATAGTAAATCCGGGCGACACATCTTTCCTTGAGGGCGATAAGGTAAGTAAATTCGTACTTTCAAGAAAAAATTCCGATCTTTACGATAAGATCATCGTGGTCGACCCGGGAGATTCGAAATTCGAAGAAGGCGAAATGCTGATAACTTACGAAGTCGAGAACAGGAACAAGAAACTGGCTGATGAAGGTAAAAAACCGATAACGATCAGACCGGCAAGGCCTGCAACATACAAACCTCTTCTTTTAGGTATAACAGAAGCCGCTCTTCAGGTGGATTCATTTATATCTGCTGCTTCTTTCCAGGAAACGACCAAAGTACTGACGGATGCCGCTATCAAATCATCTACTGATTATCTGGAAGGTTTGAAGGAAAATGTTATCATGGGTAACCTGCTGCCGTGCGGAACAGGGCTAGCCAAATACAACTATCTCAAGGTCAGGAACAAGTTCGAAGAGGAGATAGAGGAGGAAGAAACGGCAAGAATAAACTTCAGGGACTGATCCCTTGCCTGAAAAGTGATAAAAGTCGCTTGACAAGAAATTGAAATAACCTTATATTTGACCCCGTACCGATTTTTGATGCCTTCTTAGCTCAGTCGGTAGAGCAAAGGACTGAAAATCCTTGTGTCCGTGGTTCAATTCCGCGAGGAGGCACCAGAAGATAAAAGGCTTTGAGAGATCAAAGCCTTTGTCTTTTCTTATAAAAAGGAGCTTTTAATGAATGTTCATAATCTCGATTGTATATTTAAGCCTAAAAGAATTGCGATCGTAGGTGTTTCCTCAAATCCCAACAGTGTAAGCGGCAAGGTTCTGACAAATATCGTTGCGGCAGGTTTTAAAGGCGTTGTATATCCTGTAAATCCCGATCATGAAGCCGTAATGGCTATGCCCTGCTTTCCTGATTTAAAAAGTCTGCCGAATAAACCCGATCTGGCTGTGATCTGTACTTCCGCATCAGAAGTCCCTGACAGGGTCAGAGAATGCGGAGAGGCCGGGATCGACGGATTGATAATTATGTCGTCGGGCTTCAGAGAAACGGGTTTGGAGGGCGAAAAGCTCGAGAACAGGGTGCTTGAGGAGAGATCGAAATTCAAGAATATGAGGATAATCGGGCCAAACTGTCTCGGTATCATAGTACCCGAGCTTGACCTGAATGTGAGTTTCGCGCCTGATTTTCCAAAAAAGGGAAATATCGCGTTCATCTCTCAGTCAGGGGCTTTATGCACATCCGTGCTGGACTGGGCGAACGAGGAGAAGATAGGTTTCTCCAGTTTTGTTTCGATCGGAAACACAATAGATGTAGATTACGGGCATCTGATAGACTATTTCGGCGAGGATGAGAGCACAAGATCGATAATTTTGTATATCGAATCAGTAACGGACGCCAGGAAGTTCATGACGGCCGCTAGAGCTTTCGCCCGCACAAAGCCGATCATCGTGTATAAGGCGGGAAGGTTCCCGGAATCAGCCGCCGTGGCGGCGTCTCACACGGGCGCGCTGGCTTCGGGCGACAATGTTTACGATGCCGCTTTCAGGAGGACAGGCCTCGCCAGAGTTTACGATATCGGGGAGATATTCGACTGCACTGAGCTGATAGCCAGGAACAAGATCCCGAAAGGCGCAAGGCTCGGCATCGTTACCAACGCAGGCGGTCCGGGCGTAATGGCGACCGACGCGCTGATAGGATCGAACGGGCAGCTGGCAAAGCTCGGCGACGAAACCCTGCAGCTGCTTAACGAGAACCTGCCGCCCGCGTGGTCCCACGGGAATCCCGTGGATGTCTTAGGCGACGCCAGGTCCAAACGGATAGCTAAAGCTGTAAAAATAGTCCTTGACGACAAAAATGTGGATGCTGTCCTTGTAATTCTCACTCCACAGGCCATGACAAACGCTGACACGACTGCCAGGGCTGTGGGGGAAATAGCTTCGGCGACAAGAAAGCCTGTTCTGGCTTCGTGGCTGGGCGGGAAGAACATGAAGGAGGGTCTGAAGATACTTAACGAATTCGGTGTTGCGGCATACAAGACCCCTGAACAGGCTGTAAGGGCGTTCATGACTCTTGTAGAGTATTCGAGGAACCTTGAAACTCTTTACGAAACGCCCAGGGATATTCCCGTTGAATTCTCGCTCGACAGAAAAAAGATCAAGGAAGAGTTTAAGAATATCGTCAGGAACAATTTAAGCATTCTGTCGGAGGAGAACTCAAAAAAACTTCTCGCAGCTTACGATATAAATGTTACAGCACCTGTTGCGGTAAAAAGTGAGGATGAGGCGGTCGCTGTTTCGGAAAAGACCGGTTACCCTGTGGTTTTTAAGATAGATTCACCTCAGATCACCCATAAAACCGATGCAGGAGGAGTAATAACTGACATCAATTCCGGAGAAACAGCCAGGCTTTCGTATAAAAAAATAATTTCCAATGTTTCACAAGCAAGGCCTGATGCGGAAATTCTCGGGATCACCGTTCAGAAGATGATAAGAATGAAAGATTCCGTCGAGATAATCCTGGGCATAAAAAGGGACAATGTTTTCGGGACTGTCATTCTCGTTGGTTCGGGAGGGGTCACGGCTGAACTTTACTCGGATACTTCGCTCGGTTTTCCACCTCTGAACGAAAGGCTTGCAAGAAGAATGCTTGAAGATCTTAAAATATGGCCGCTTTTAAAAGGATACAGAGGTAAACCCCCCGTTGATATAGACAAACTGATAGAAGTGATGATCAGGCTTTCGTATCTGGCTGCGGATTATCCTGAAATAACAGAGCTCGATATCAATCCTCTGATCGCGGGAAGTGAAGGGGTTTGGGCACTGGATGCAAGAGTTGCGGTCGATATAACTTCAGCAGGAAAATACATCGAAAAATACCAGCATCTCGCACTGAGGCCTTATCCTGAAGAGTTCGTAAAAAAAGGCATCGAACTGGACGGGCATGATATCACGCTAAGACCGATAAAACCCGAAGACGAACCTCTCTGGCTCGAGCTTCTGGGAAGCTGTTCGAAAGAATCGATATATTCAAGATTCAGATATTTCTTTCAGTGGTCCTCGCACGATGTGGCAACAAGATTCTGCTATATCGATTACGACAGGGAGATCGGGATCGTGGCCGAAACAGTCGAAGGCGGCAAAAGAAAGCTGCTTGGAGTGGGGAGGCTGATATCAGATCCGGAAAGACATACTGTTGAATATGCGATCCTCATCACAGATAAATGGCAGAACAAGGATCTTGGCGGAATTATAACGGACTTCTGCATCGAGATAGCTAAAAAATGGGGAATGAAGAAGATATACGCCCAGACAACTACAGACAACCACAGAATGATCGCTCTATTCAGGAAAAGAGGGTTTGATATAACAGGCGAAGAAAGGAATGATTCCACAATTGAAGTGGAAAAGGATTTAAATTAAAGGTAATTCACTAAATCTTTAAGCTCCATTCTTTCAGGCAGATCTCCGTCGAATGATCTTTTAAAATTTTCGTTCAGAGTGACAAGTTCGATATTCAGTTCATCCATATCAAGTACATTATTTTTTGTGAATTTCGGTATTTTCTTCGTAAAATTAAGCCCGCAAAAACTTATGTTCTTCATTTGGGGATCTTCATCTTCGCCGTAAGCCAGCGGAAGTCCGTGAGTCCTGCAAATCAGCGGCCTGAGCTCGTATATCTGACACAGCGATCTTCTCAGCAGAGCGCAGCTTTTTTGCCCCAATTGAGGTTTTATGCCTTTCTCCTTTAATGCGCTTACTATTGAAAAGAATTCTATCGGAAGAACGCTTGTGTCCTCGCAGCATTCGCAACATCCTTTAGCGCAGACAATGCTGCCTGCGTGTTTTTTCTCTATCTCGGAAATTTTCTGATCAGCGAATCTTATGAATTCAAAATAAGCGTCAAAATAGTATTGGTTATTATCCATTTACCTTCTCTAATTCGTTTTCTTCCAGTTTTATACTTTCCGCACCGGTGCTTTTGAATCCATAAGTCAGTATATATGATAGGGCTATCAGTAGAAGCACTGCGTAAAAGATCATTTTCTTTTTTGAGGGTTTGTCGTCCTGTGATGAGTATGAGGTGAATTGCATCCTGCTCCTGAGATCTTTTTTATCATCAGGCTTCAGGCTTTTTGAGCTGGTATATGAGAACTGCTTTCTCTGCGGAGCATTTCCGAACATCATTCACCGTTTACTTTTTTTTATATGCTTCGAGAGCGAGCTTCAGGATGTTAATGGCTTTGACCAGATCTTCTTCTTTGAGAACATAGGCTATCCTGATCTGGTCTTTTCCCAGCCCCGGAGTTGCATAGAAGCCTGAAGCAGGAGCTACCATCGTGGTCTCGTTGTCAACTCTGAAATCAGTGAGCATCCATTTTGCGAAATCGTCTGCGTCATCGATCGGAAGGCCGACGACCATATAGAATGCTCCCATCGGCATCGGAACTGTCACGCCGGGAATTTTCTTAAGTTCGTTATAAGCGATGTTTCTTCTTTTAGTGTATTCTGTATGAACTTCAGTGAAATATGAGTCCGGAGTATCGACAGCCGCTTCAGCAGCCTGCTGGTCCACGCTTGGTGGGCATAGCCTTGCCTGACCGAATTTGAGAACGAGACCGAGCAGTTCTTTGTTCCTCGTCACTATACATCCCACCCTGGAACCGCACGCGGAATATCTTTTCGATGTCGAATCGATCATCACCGCATTCTCATCGAAATCGTCGAACTGAAGTATAGAGGTCGCTTTACAGTCGTAAGTGAATTCTCTGTAAACCTCATCGGAAATTACGTACAGGTTGTGTTTCTTTGCAAAATCTACAAGTTCCTGAAGCCTATCTTTTTTGAATACTGCGCCTGTTGGATTTCCCGGATTGCAGATAACTATTGCCTTCGTCTTTGGAGAAAGTTTCGCTTCAAATTCACTCATCTGAGGCAGATCAAATCCGTTGTTGATGTCAGTGGTTATCGGAACGACATTCACTCCGGCCATTACAGCGAAGCCGTTATAGTTAGTATAGAAAGGCTCGGGAATTATTACCTCGTCTCCCGGTGAAAGTGCTGATAAAAGTGTAAAAATTATAGCCTCGCTTCCGCCTGTAGTTATGAAAATATTCGACTCGTCCACTTCTATGTTCATTTTTTTGTAATACTGAACGAGTTTTTTTCTGTAAGACAGCTGGCCTTCGCTCGGACCGTACTCGATCACATCGGGAATATTGTGATAGGCGTCGATCATGTTCTGGGATGTTTTTATGTCAGGCTGGCCTATGTTAAGATGATACACATGAACGCCTTTGTTTTTAGCCTGAACAGCTAAAGGCGCAAGCTTCCTTATAGGGCTCGCCTGCATGATCTCGTTCCTTGATGATATTGTCAGTTTTCCCATTTTTTTAAGCTCCGGTTGTTTATAGTAATGAACCTGTGCTAAAATAACACCGGTTATGTATCTTGTCAAGAATTGTAATTATGATTTTTTTCAGCATTTTCAGAAGTTGCGTCTCTCCATAAAAG
>Ga0265294_10002750_pt1 | contig 22886 bp, 19 predicted proteins | sample MunlanPumphouse3_FD_192504 | JGI IMG/M metagenome (GOLD analysis project Ga0265294, IMG submission 192504) | Groundwater microbial communities from a municipal landfill in Southern Ontario, Canada - Pumphouse #3 | ecosystem: Environmental > Aquatic > Deep subsurface > Groundwater | place... | reverse complement strand
TTTTTTGTTCCGCCAGAAGAAAAAAGCAAAATCCTTTTCTATGATGAAATCCGGGATGATGAAAAAGAAAGACTATCTGCAGAGATTTTCTCTGAATGGGTTTTACAGACAAATAATTTGAAAGGCATATAAATTAAAGCAACTCATAACTACTTATCATGACCGGTAAAGTCAGGTTTCCCAGCACCCTTTCTAACATAATACCATTTCTCTGTGGATAATTATGACCATAACTTGCCCTGATAGCTGCAGTAATAAATTGAACCGCTCTATCCATTGCAATAGGAAGACTGTCTCCCTGTAATAAACTGCCCACAACCACACTGGTAAAAACATCCCCTGTACCGGGATAATAAACAGGTATATAATTACATTTAACCTTCCAGAACCGTTTGTCATCTTTATTGTAGGCAATAACATTTGTAACACTTGTATTATTCCGGGTTGGAACACTGGTAATAATTACTATTCTTGGCCCCATATCTACCAATCGTCTCAGGTAATCCTTTATTTGATCATCATTGATTGTTTTAGTCTCTTTCTCGCCCAGCAGGAAAAGGACTTCTGTATAGTTAGGTGTAATTAAATCTGCTTTTTGTATATACTTGCGCATTTCTCTAACCATGTTCTGGTTCATTGACGAATATAATTTTCCTCCGTCACCCATTACCGGGTCAACAACAACCAGGGTATCTTCCCTGGCAAAGTCATCGATAAAATGCGAGATAATATCTATCTGCTGCGGGGAACCTAAAAACCCGCTGTAGATACAATCAAAATCAATGTTAATTTCTTTCCAGTGTGCAATATATTCTGTCATATGTGTGGTTAAGTCAATAAATTTATAATTTTTAAAACTACCGGTATGTGTTGAAAGAACTGCGGTGGGCAATGGACAAACCTGGATGCCCATGGTGGATAAAATTGGAATAACCACTGCCAGGGAAACTCTGCCGAATCCTGATAAATCATGGATTGCGGCAACTCTTTGTACTGGTTTTTTCATTTTTCCTCCTCTTAAATAATTAGAAACAGGAATTTTCTTACAGTTCTTTCTTTATTTTAACACATCATTACCGGTTAGTGTTTGCTTGACAAAAATTATATAAAGACTTAATATAGTATAAAATCTAACTTGAAAATTACTGGGGAGAGTAAGCACAGCCGGTTAGCAAGTGAGGGTATTGCTCTGTGAGATTACCTTAACTGTTGTTGCTGAAATAGAGCCTCAAACTATAAATAATACAGGTTAGTTGCCTTTACAGAACTTAAATGAGTGGGAAAGATTAAAATATTTTTTTATTCCAATCAGGGTGGTACCACGGGAAATTTATCTCGCCCCTTTTTTATATATTTAATATAATATATAAAGAGGTTGCGGGATTTTTTATTTTTGGTTATTCTTGAGAAAAAATAGCCTATATTCAGGAGTATAAAATATAAATGGAACAATTAAACTTAATCTGGCAAGGATTACCATCCTTGTTATCAGGTACAGTCACTACTGTAATTCTTACTTTATATTTTTTAAGTTTGGGCTTTGTTTTGGGAATAATCCTGGCACTGGGAAGAGTATATGGTTCTCGAATAATCAATATTTTACTTATTCAACCCTTTGAGCGTTTTTTCAGGGCGGTTCCTGCTCTTGTTTTACTTTTTTTATTCTACTTTGGTTCCTCATTCTTTAATATAAACATGAGCCCTTTCGTAGCTGCAATCCTGGCAATGGGATTACGCTCTGCGGCCTATCAATCTCAAATATTCAGAGGGGCAATCCAATCAATAGGAGAAGGACAGATGAAAGCAGCCCGCTCCCTGGGTATGAACACATTGCAATCGATAAGGCATGTCATTCTACCCCAGGCATTAAGGCTATCTATCCCACCCTGGGCAAATGAATATGCTGTTGTCCTGAAAGACAGCTCATTAGCATACGCAGTAGGGGTTACAGAATTATTAAGACAAGGCCGTTACATTGTTGCCAGGACTTTTGGGAATGCATTATTAATATATACTTTTTGTGCCTTAATCTATTTTGTGCTGGTCTTTGTCGGTAATCAATGTTTAAAACTCCTTGAAGAAAAATACAGGATTCCGGGATATGAAATTAAAACAACTAAACATCAATCTGTCTTAGAAAGGATTTAAAATGCCAGATGTTATTCTAAAAGCTGAAAATGTATACAAAAGATATGGAAAACTGGAAGTACTAAAAGGTATTTCTTTCCAGGTAAACAGAGGTGATACTACGGTAATTATCGGACCTTCAGGTACCGGCAAGAGTACTTTGCTAACATGTATTAACCAGCTAACCCCGCCTGACAAAGGACGCATTTGGTTGGAAGATACCGAGATTACCAATCCAAAGACTGATATTAATTTAATCCGTTCTTCAATTGGAATGGTCTTTCAGCACTTTAACCTGTTTACCCATCTGACCGTTTTGGATAATGTCCGTATCGGGTTATCAGTAGTTAAAAAAATACCAAAAAATGAAGCAACTGAGATAAGTATGGAAAAACTTAATGAAGTGGGATTGGCTGATAAGGTAAGTTCGTATCCTGCTGAATTATCAGGGGGACAACAACAGCGTGTTTCAATTGCCCGGGCACTGGCAATGAATCCAAAACTGATACTTTTTGATGAACCCACATCTGCACTTGACCCTGAGCTGATCGGAGAAGTGTTAAATGTTATGACCAAACTTGCTGAAATGGGAATGACCATGGTGGTTGTTTCACATGAAATGGGTTTTGCCCGTGCAGTAGCAAATGACATTATATTTATGGAAAATGGCTTTATTGTGGAAGAGGGCAAACCGGATAAGATGTTTAATGATTCTGAAAATCCAAGGACACGGGAATTTTTACATAAGATTACCGAGCTCTATGGGGGTAAAGAAAAATGAGTTTTATCTCACTTGCCTGGGATATACTGCCAAAATTAATGGAAGGTACAGCGGTTACTATTCAATTAACCGTTATATCTATAATAATCGGTATTTTATTAGGCATTCCTGTTGCTATGGGGAGAGTTTACGGGAATAAACTATTCTATGCTATCTGTACCTTTTTTGTAGAGATAATTCGGGGAACACCTTTATTAACCCAACTATTTATCCTTTATTTTGGTCTGCCTTCAGTAGGTGTTATGTTGTCGCCATTTATTGCAGCTATTATCGGAATGGGTTTAAACAGTGCCGCCTATCAGGCAGAATACTTCCGGGGTGCTATTCAATCTGTAAAAAAAGAACAATTGACTGCTGCCTATTCTATTGGGATGAGTCAGTTTCAAACAATAAGACATATTGTTTTACCCCAAATGTTTCGTTTAGTTATTCCATCCTGGTCAAATGAACTTATTTATCTTTTAAAATATTCATCCATGGCTTATATGATACAGGCTCCGGAAATTATGTCTCAAGGCAGATTGATTGCATCCCGTAATTTTAGAACATTTGAAGTTTTTATCATAGTTGCATTGATATATCTTGTACTGGTTTCAATTTTATCTAAATTTTTGGATGTGATTGAAAGAAAGTTCCGTATCCCGGGACTTTAATTAATCCCTGATTAAATAGATTGTTAAAACCATAACAAAAAATATATAAATAAGGGGGCGATAATTTTTAATAAACTTAAATCATATACAGTTAATTATTTTTAAAATATTATTAAGGAGGATAAGAAATAATGTTTAATAAATTAGTAAAAATAAGTCTTTCAATTATTATTGTTCTATTAATTTCAAGTGTTCTTACCGTTTCAGCTGCACCTGAAAAAATTGTAGTGGGAACTTCAGCCGACTGGCCGCCTTTTGAATGGATTGATGCAAATAACAATTTTGTGGGATTTGATATGGATATAATGAAAATAATTGCCCGGGTTCAGGGATATGAGATAGAAATCAATGATATTGGCTTTGATTCCCTGATTCCTGCCATTCAATCCGGTAGAATCGATGTTATGGCTGCAGGGGCCACCTTAACACCGGAGCGATTAGAAGTAGCAGATGCATCCAATACTTATTGGTCTGGCAGTCAGGGGGTTATGGTAGTGGAAGACTCTGCTTTAAACATAGCAACTGCCTTAGCAGGTGGAAATAGTGTTGGAGCCCAGAGAGGAACAACACAGGCAGACTGGCTGGAAGAAAACCTTGTTGGAGCAGATGTAGATATTAAAGTAGAATTATATGAAACCAATGACCTGGGCATTATGGATTTAGTCAATGGCCGCATTGACGCCTTTGTTGCTGATACACCTGCTGCTGAAGCATTTACTAAACACAATCCTATCAAAATTGTCGGAACCATTAATACCGAGGAAGAATATGTTTTCTATGTCCAAAAAGGTGACCCGAAAGAAATCCTTCCATTAATCAATGAAGGACTGGCAAAAATCCAACAGACTCCAATCTGGGACAATCTGGTAAATGCCTATTTCATGGGAGATTTAAACAAAATTTCTGATTGCTATGGTGAATATGGAGACCTGTTAGATGAAGACCTGGAAGCATTCACTCAAAATTTAGCTGAATGCATGATGGCAAATTAAATTATTTAATTGTGTTAAATACTCTTAATTAATGTAAACTTGTAAAAATATCTCGCTTCCGGAAAAATATCAATGATTCCGGGGCGAGATTTTTCAATAATTAACAGACTAAGTTGTCTATTTCTGAGGAGAATAAAATGAAAATTAAACCATTCCAGGTAGAACGATGGCTGAATACTTATGAAACCAAAGCAAAATATGAATTAGCTGAAACAGATGCGAAACCGTTTACACTTGAAGAATTAAACAAATTAAATCCGAATGTAGATTTGTTACAGGATATTGCTAAAATTAAAATCGGATATAATCCTACTGAAGGCAGTGATTTATTGAGAGATAAAATTGCAAATCTATATGGTCCTGATACTTCTGCAGAAAATATTCTTGTTACAACCGGGGCTATTGAGGCAGATTTTCTTTTATCTAATGTTTTAGCCAATAAAGGTGATAAAGTAATTGTGCTCTGGCCAGCCTATCAATCCCTATATTCAATAGCTGAAGCCCGTGGCGCACAAGTGGAGTACTGGAAATTGTCTTATGAGAACTGTTTCCAGCCGGATTTAGAAAAATTATCAAAAATGATTGACAGTACAACCAGGCTGCTTGTCTTAAACATACCCAATAACCCCACCGGTGCTGTAATTAATGAACAGCAACTAAAGACTATTCTGCAATGGGCAGAAGAGTATGATTTTTATGTAATCTGTGATGAGGTTTATCATGAATTAATTTTCAAGGAAGGCATTGTTCCTCCATATGCCAGATCTTTGAGCAACAGGGCAATTAGTGTGGGGAGTATGTCTAAAGCATATGGATTGTCAGGTCTCAGAGTGGGATGGATTGCCGCCCCTGAAAAAGTTATTGATGAGTGCTGGAGTTGGAAGGATTATACTTCAATAAGTAACTCTCCTATCAATGATTACCTGGCATCTTTCGCCCTGGATCATTTCAAGCAAATCTCTACAAGGAATCACAGCATTATCTGCAAAAATCGGAAAATATTAGAAGAATGGTTTGAAGAACATAAAAAGTATTTTGATTACTATCTTCCTGAGGCAGGTGTTTTGTGTTTTCCCAAATTGAAAAATATTCATATCAGCTCAGAACAGCTTGCCCTGGATTTATTTAATCGTAAATCACTCCTGGTAGTTCCGGGGGAATGTTTTGATATTCCCAACCATCTCAGAATCGGTTTTGGCGGGGATTCGGATAAATTAAGAAAAAGCCTGTCCGTATTTGCAGATTATCTGAAAGAAAACTTCTAACAAAATCTCTTTAATATAATATTGAAAAGGAAATGACAAATGAATCTAAATGATATTTATTCGGCATGGGAGAATATTCATAAACTTATTAAAAAAACTGATTTGCAAAAATCTCTTTACTTCAGCGATTTAACTCAAGGAGATGTGTTTTTGAAATTGGAGAATACGCAGATTACCCATGCTTTTAAAATAAGAGGCGCAATCAATAAGTTAAACAAAATAAAGAAGAATCAGCAGGAAATTATAACTGCCTCCTCAGGTAACCATGGACAAGCAGTAGCCAGAGCATCCAGGGAATTAGGATTGACTGCAAAAATAATCGTTCCTGAAGGAACTCCGGAGAAAAAAAAGCAGTTGATTCAAAAATATGGTGCTCAACTTATAATTTATGGTAAATCAGTAGACCAATCAGAGGCTTATGGAAGAATGTTAGCAGAAAAAGAGGGTAAACTATATATTTCCCCATATAATGATCCGGATATTATCGCCGGGCAGGGTACTATCGGACTGGAATTGACCAAACAGTGTCCTGATTTACAATATGTGGTGGTACCTGTTGGAGGTGGGGGGCTTGTATCCGGAGTAGGTATAGCCATAAAAGAAAATTTTCCTGAAATTCAGGTTATTGGAGTGCAGGCAGAGAATGATTCGGCTATTTATCATTCCATTAAGGCAGGAAGGATTCTGTCCACCGAGGAATACCCCTGTACCTCTACTATTGCCGAGGGATTAGCCGGGGGAATTGAACAAAATTCTATAACTTTCCCACTAATCCAAAAATATGTTGACAAAATCCTGTTGGTTAAGGAAGACTCAATCAAGGAAGCAATCTCCCTGTTGTGGAAAAAGGAAAATTTAGTTACTGAAGGAGCCGGCGCAGTTGGAGTTGCTGCAGTTTTGGAAAATCCCAGGATATTTTCCAGTAAGAAAACAGCGATTATTTTAAGCGGAGGTAATATCAATAAGGACTTATTTAACAGGCTAATTGAAAATTAGAAAAATTAATAAAATAAGACCTCTATTTTTATGTGTAAAATTTCTAAATTATCTAAAATTCTGATATAATCAAAAAATTAATAAAAATTTGGATGTAAGAAGGAAGATTATGACAGGGAATAAAGTTGTTTTTACCCCATGTAAGAGTTATCAGAAGGAAGATATCCAGCCTGCAACTGTGAAGCTATTGCAGGAATTGGGTAATTTGGATAAAATTATTAAACCCGGGCAGAAAGTGCTGTTAAAAGTCAATCTGCTCATGAAAAAACCCGCGGAAGCCGGTGTTACTACTCATCCTGCTCTGGTTGAAACAATTGTTAATCAGGTGCAGTCCCTTGGTGCTAAAGTAATTATTGCCGACAGCCCTGGTGGTCCTTTCACAAAAGGCTGGTTAAAAGGAATCTATCGGGAAACAGGGATGGAGGATGTAGCAAAAAAAACAGGGGCACAGCTAAACTGGAACTTCCAGCAGGAAGAATTCTCTTACCCGGAAGGAAAAATACTAAAACAGATTACCCTGGCTCAGGTTATTAAAGAGGCTGATGTAATTATCTCTCTTGCAAAATTGAAAACTCATGGATTTACAATCTACACAGGGGCTGTCAAGAATTTGTTTGGGACTATTCCCGGTTTACTGAAGGCAGACTATCATCTAAGAATGAGTGATATAAGAGATTTTTCCAATATGCTGGTAGATGTTGCTGAATTTGTAAAACCTCAGATATCCATAATAGATGCTGTGATTGCTATGGAAGGTTCAGGGCCTTCAGCTGGTGATTTAAAGCAAGTCGGCTTATTAGCAGCTTCAACTAACCCGCATGCTCTTGATCTGGCTTGCTGCCATCTTATAGGGCTTTCTCCGAAACGAGTTTTTACACTGCAAAAGGCTATAGAAAGAAAACTTGTAGTTGAAAATTTTGAAGATTTGGATATCAGGGGAATGTTATCTGCTGATTTAAAACCGATTCCTTTTAAAGTACCTGCCTCTTCCAGAAGCCGACATGTCCCAATACCCTTACCGGATGTATTAGACAAGTTTTTTTATAATATTCTAAGGCCTAAACCTGATTTTATTCATGAAAAATGTATTGGCTGTGGCTTATGTGCACGGAACTGCCCGGCCAAATGTATCCAGATGATTGAAACAAAACCATATGTAGATCTAACTCAATGTATTCGTTGTTTTTGCTGTCAGGAATTATGTCCGGAACGTGCTGTTGAAATAAAACGTGGAAAGCTATCACGTATTTTATTCCGGTAATTCAAGCTGTTTTAATCACCTTTTCTTGCTGCAAAATTTCTCATATAAAACTTCTGGTTGCCATAGGAAGTTTTTATTAGTTTTTTGTCTTTGATGAGGTTTTTTATAACTTCCCAATCACTGCCTGCTTTTTTTAAGAAATTTTGTATTTCTGATTCACGCATAGGATGTACTGCTGTAATACTGAGTATATCCCTTTCAATATCCCCTGTAAAACCAAAAGACTGGACTGCAAATCCCAGTAAACATTCAACTGATAAACCGTATTCTTGAAAAATATTGTATGCTACCGTTATTTTTTCGGGTAGAGGAGGCTGTATCCATTTTATCGTAGGAGGACGGGTAGGAATAGAAATATAACATCGGTGAGCATTAAGTTCTTTGATAAAGCCTGCAATCTTATGCAGTTCTTCTTCCCGGTCATTCATATCCCGGACTAACATGGTTTCTGTATTTAAGCTCCCCTGAAAATCTTTTGAAAATACTTTAATTCCCTCTAAGATATTTTTTAATTCAAGAGACCGGTGCGGACGATCAACCTTTCGCCAGACAGAAGGTGTAAGAGCATCTACTTTTAATGAAACCCAATCAGCCTCCTTTAAATCTTCTCTCACTTTTTCCTGCCAGATCAGTGAAGCGTTTGATATTACAGCAATCTTAATACCCAGATGTTTTAATTTCCTTATTTTCTCCCCTAATTCCAAATCGAGAGTAGGCTCTCCATCGGGAACAAATGATATATAATCAATTGTTTCATTCTTCTGCTGAAATTTTTTAACCTCTTCTTCAATCTCCCTTACCACTTCAGTAGTATCATAAAACAGTGAGCGCTCTGCCTCCATCTTTAATGTTTTACCTACCTGGCAATATACACAGGAATAGGTGCATATCTTTGGAGGTATATTGTTAACCCCCAGGCTTTTACCTAACCGGCGGGAAGGAACCGGTCCAAACACGATATAAGATTCTTTATTTTCCATTTTTATACTCTACCTTCTTTTTTAAGTACCTGTTAATATCTTAACAAATTATTGCTTTTACCAATTAAGACATTCCTGAACCATGAATTTCACCACCGCAAAAAGGACATTTGCCGTTTTTAATTTGATTCTTCACATTAAAGAACTCCCGCTTTACCACTATTTTTTTACAGGAAGGACAGTATGTGTTTTCCCCCTGGCCGGTATTCCCCTGGTAAACATATCTTAAGCCTTCATCTTTTCCTGTTTTATAAGCAAGTTCTAAGGTAGATAATGGTGTAGAAGGTGCGTCATTCAACCGGTAAGTTGGATAAAAGGCAGTGATGTGCCAGGGAATATTTTTATCAATGTCTGCGATAAATCTTGCTATCTTTCTTAATTCATCACTACTATCATTATAACCTGGAATAATTAAAGTGGTAATCTCAATCCAGATTCCCAGTTGAAAGTATAATTTTATACTATCAAGCACTGGCTGTAATTTAGCTCCACAAACATTTCGATAAAAATCTTCATTCATAGCCTTTAAATCAATATTCGCGGCATCAAGATAAGGTGCAATATTCTTCAGTGCTTCAGGATTAATATAACCATTGGTAACAAAAATATTTTTTAGATCTTTTTCATGAGCAATTTGAGAAATTTCATACGCTGTCTCGTAGTAAATAGTAGGCTCTGTATAAGTATAGGAAATAGACAGGCAATTGTTGTTCAGGGCATCATCTACTATATCCGCTGGCGGCACCTTCTCTCCTGTAATAATATCACCCTGAACCTGCGAAATAGTCCAGTTCTGGCAATGTAAACAATGGAAATTACACCCTATTGCAGCAACAGAATATGAGTTAGAACCGGGATAAAAATGGAATAATGGCTTCTTTTCTATAGGATCTATGTGAGCGGCAATTATTCGCTGATAATTCAGGCTGTACAAAATACCGTTTCTATTTTCTCTTACCCGGCATATCCCTCTTTTCCCCGGTAAAATCTCACATTGATGCGGACAAAGTTCACATTTTACCTTCTTATCTTTAATTGATTTATAAAACATGGCTTCTTTCATAATACACACTTTCCCGGGTGTTTTCTCAAATTCCCATAGCTAATCTTTCTGCTAAAAAATGGGGCAAATTTGCCCTGTTAATCTTCTCTTGTGCTTTCAGAACAGGATAATCATGTCTTATGATGCGAACAATTGATTTTTCAGTATCAAAAATTACAAAACTAGCCTGAGGATTTCCATCTCTGGGCTGTCCTACACTGCCACAATTTATGATATAGCTGTTATTCTCTTTGATATTAATCTCTGCACCATTAATTGCATTATTATAATTAACCGCTTTATTTTTGCGGTTAAAGGTAAAATAGCCGGGAATATGGCTGTGCCCGATAAAGTAAATCCGGAAATCGAATGAAGTAAAAATCTCTTCAGCAACCTGCTCATCCAGAATATATTCCCATAATGGCTGTCTTGGACTGCCATGCACTCCAAGCACATCCCTGCACATTTCAATCTTACGGTTCAAAGCTCTTAAGTAGACAAAATCTTTCTCCTGAAGTTGTTTTTTAGTCCAGACGATTGCCAGTCTGGCATCTTCATTAAAATATTGCAGGTCCAGTTGACCGGTTACTGCACCTTCGTGATTACCCTTAATGCATGGGATCTCTAACTCTCTAATCTTTTCAATGCAAAACAGAGGATCTGCTCCATATCCAATAATATCACCCAGGCAAAAAATAGCATCTGTGTCTGCTAATTGACTTAGAACAGTCTGAAAAGCTTCAGCATTACTATGTACATCAGAGATAACTCCAATTCTCAAAATAAATACCTCTCAACCAAAAAATATTTCTGTTTATTTATATATCGGAATAAACTCTGAACAAACAGTCCAGATGTAATATTTTATCGGATAAGAGAAAGATATTTTTCGAACTTCTCCAAATGTAGTCCTCTACAGATAATATAATGGCTGGAAATTGATTTTTCTAAAAAATCGGCAACCGGCTCTTTCAAAGTTATTTTTACTTGAGTTGGGCATAGGGTCGGTAATTCAAGATTGTCAGTCAATTCTCCTTCTGCCAGATAATAATTATCCATGTTTCCGTTAATTTTAAAAAGAGTTACAGGACCCTTCTTGATCTTACCACATATTGCAATTCCTGTTTCTAATTCAAAATGAGTTTTCCATTCATATGATTCACACATATTAATGGGAATAAAACAATTGGCAAAAATAATTTCATTTGTTTCCTGTTTGATACAGGAAGGACTGGCTAAAAATACAGGCTGTTTGATTAATTGATTGGCAATAATCATAGAAATCAGGGCAGGGACATCTCCATCACATCCTGCAATAATACCTTCGCTATTCAATAAAGACAATGCAAGGTACCCTGTATTTTTATAAAAATCCCGCAGGTCCGAGCAGCTTACCGTAATGGCATTAAAATTATACTCTCGGCTTAAATTTTTTAATCCCTGGTAAATTCGCCTTTCCTGCTGAACCGTTTCTTTTTTAAATCCGGCCGGTTGAATATCCATATCACCAGAAACATCTTCGACCTTTACTAGATCAATATGCCTGACCATTTCCTCTATCGGGATATTATAAATCCTGATACCTGACTTTTTTCTGATTATATTATAATCTGCTCCACTGCCAATAAGCCTGGTGGACGGTTCACCAAGAACACCTGCCCGAAAACGCCTGCAAGATTTTTTTGCCTCAAAAGACTCTTTTAATAATCTCAGGCGACCGGCGATATATTTTTCTGAACCATGCAGAATCTCAACCTGTTCACCTCTTTTTTTTAAATACTCCTTTATCTCTAAAGCGGCAGACAGGGCATCATAAAAACAACCGGCAAGAAGTAAATAAGGATGTGGAAACTGCTGATAGATTCTTTTGAATTTCTCTTCTACACCACCTGACTTAATCATTATGACAGGCAGAAAATCCCCTTTTTTAATATCTGCAGGATTAATATCCACCAGGGACTCTCCCAAATATTTTTCAACTGATTTAATAAATGGCTGAAGGGATTGATTGATTGATTCCTGATTATCTTTATCTGAAAATAAACTGTAAATACCGATTTCCAATGTTATTCTCCTGTTTTATACTTAATTGTAAGATTCTATAATTACTCGCCCATTACGGCGATAGCGGTACCGCCTTTACCTATATGTACAGTTAATGCGGGTGATCCTTCAGCAATATAAATTTCTGCCTTGGGAAAGCGCTTTTGCAATTCCCGTTGATACCATCTGGCTAATTCAATATCCTGAATATGGGCAATGCCGAAGTGTGGGTTTTTAACGCTCTCGGCAAAATTGGTTGCTAATTCTAATGTCTTTTCCAATAAACGTTTATGTCCGATTACTTTTGCGGCCTCCTCAAAAGATCCTTCCTTATTAAGACTGATAACCGGTTTTAAGTGCATCATTGAACCGATTAAGCCTTTAATCCTATCCAGTCGACCACTTCTAATCAGGTATTTTAATGTAGGGATGCTGACAAATATTTTACTGTGTTCAATATGATGATTTATTTGTTTTGCAATCTGATCCACTGTAAACCCTTTCTCTATAAGATGTACAGCTTTTAATATCAGCAATCCTAAACCAACTGTACTTGTCCTGGCATCAATTACTTGAATCCTGTCACTGTATTTGCTTTTTTTCCCGGCAACACATGCAGCCTGGTAAGTTCCGCTTAATTTCCCGGAAATATGGATAGAAATAATAGCATCACTTTCCTGGCCTGCCTGTTGATAAACATTATCAAAATACTGATAAGGAGGTTGAGAAGTAGTTACATGATAATCAGGGTTTTCTAAATAATCAACTACTTCTTTTGCGGAAATATTTATTCTGTCTAAAAAATTTTCCTGGTTAACACTTACAGCGATGGGAACTAATTTTATATTATACTTTTGAATTAAATCATCGGGTAAATCACAGGTACTGTCAGCTACCAGGGTTACTCTTCTTTTCCCTGTTTTCAGGTTGATAATTTCAGTCTGTTCCCACATATCGTCAATTTTAGTTTCCAGAACTTTACCCATGGAACCAACAAGTGATATTACAAAATCAGGCTGGTTTGTATGTATATGTACTCTGATTTGCTCATCAGAGCCTGCTATGACCTGTGAATCACCTAAGCCCTCTAATCTTTTTCTAATAAGAGTTTTATCCAGATCTTTACCCTCCAGCAAACACTCGGTACAAAAGCGAAATTTAACTTGTTCCCTGGAATAAGATATATTTTTTCTATTAACCCCTGTAAGGGATTCAGAATCATTATTTTGCAGTGTTTTCAGCTTTCCATATTCAATAAAATCAACAATTCCTTCCAGTAAATTTACAAAACCCTCTGCACCTGCATCTACAACTCCTGCTTTTTTTAAAACAGATAGTTTATCAGGTGTTTCTAATAATGATTTTTTTGCTTTTGCAAGAGATTTTTTAAATAGCTCAACAAAATCCGGTGTCTTATGGGCTAACTGATTAGTATAAAAAGCCCATTCCTTCATAACAGTTATTATAGTGCCTTCACGAGGATTTGATATTGCATTTGTAGCCTGTTCAGCTGCCTTTACTGCAGCTTTCGAAAAAGTAACAGTTGTCAAGCTGCTCATCCCTCTTGTCGCCTCGGCAAGCCCCTGAAAAAACTGTGCAAGGATGGCACCGGAATTGCCCCTGGCCCCACTTAATGCTGCTCTCGCTATTCGCTGAATCATCTCTTCAAAAGAATTCTTTTGGTAATCAAGTACTTCTGTTACAATGTTATTCATTGTTATAGCCAAATTGGTTCCGGTATCACCATCGGCTACAGGAAATACATTAATATCATTAAGATGTTTCTCTGTCTGGTTAATCCGTTGGGCAGATGTCATGATAAATCTTTTAAAACGTTTTCCGTTAATGTACTTAATACGTATCCTCATAATATTTATCAACCCTTTTTATATTTGTAATATTCTGAGCAAATAAAGATATTGAGTATATTTAATTATATCTTATTATATATTGAATATCACTTTTTTTTCCAATTAAAACTATTTTTTAGATTAATTTATACAAAAAATATTAAATATTGGGGTTTAATACGATTACTATAAACAGAAAACTAAAAACAGAAAAGATTAATAACAGAATTTTTTTAATCAATAACAGAGGAGGGTGATTTTGATTTTAATAAACTACATTATAAATAAAAGGTGGATTAAAATTCTAAAAAGGACTTTAACCCACCCTGGCTTAAGGCAAGATATTTTCTTAAACAGTATTACTTTAATACATGGAAAGATATTGTGTCAGCTCCCAGGGATGAACCTGTAAACTATAACACTCCCATTCCTGATATTTCGCCCGTAAATAGTTGGTTATAATATGTTCTGTCAGACCATTTTGTAAAACCTTGTCTTTTTTAAACTCCTCTAAAGCCTCTTTTAGATTACCTGGTAATTGATCTATGCCAAATTTCTTTAATTGTAAATCATCCATAGCATAGATATTTTCACTAACCGGATCCGGGGGCATAATCTTTCTATCTATTCCATCCATACCTGCCGACAGAATAGCAGCAAAAGACAGGTAAGGGTTACAGGAAGGATCCGGGCTGCGTAATTCAATTCTCGTAGAATCTCCCCTGGAAATCGGTATACGAATCAAAGGACTGCGGTTGCGGTGTGACCAGGCAATATAAACAGGTGCCTCATAACCGGAAGTAAGACGTTTGTAGGAATTAACCAGTGGATTGGTAATTGCGGTTAATCCCTTTGCATGTTTCATTATTCCGCCAATAAAATAAAGGGCTTCTTTGCTTAGTTCATATTTGTTATCCGGGTCATAAAAGGCATTACTTCCGTTTTTAAATAATGATATATTAGTATGCATTCCCGAGCCCGCAATTCCGTAAACGGGTTTCGGCATAAATGTCACATGTAAATTATGCCACATAGCAATAGTTTTACTGGTTAGTTTTAATACCATAATTCTATCTGCTGTTGTAATACCATCTGAATAACGAAAATCAATCTCATGCTGTCCAGGCCCGACTTCATGATGAGAAGCTTCAACTTCAAATCCTAATTTTTCCAGAGTAATTACCATATCCCTGCGTATTTCTTCACCCAGATCTACAGGAGAAAGGTCAAAATAACTGGCCTGATCATTTGTCCTGGTAGTAGCATTATTATTTTCATCCCTGCCAAATAAATAAAACTCCATCTCCGGGCCAAAATTAGCAGTAAGTCCCCTTTCTTTCAATTCTGAGAGCACTCTTTTTAAATTAGTTCGGGCACAGCCGGCAAATGGTGTTTTGTCCGGATTTACTATATCACAGATTATTCTAGCCACATCCTGTTCTTCTTCCCATGGATTTATCATAAAAGTATTGAAATCCGGCTGCAAATACATATCCGATTCCTCAATCCGGCAAAAACCCTGAACTGATGAACCATCAAACATTATTTCACCATCCAAAGCTTTCTTTAAGTCCCTAACCGGTACTTCAATGTTTTTGGGAATGCCCATGATGTCAGTGAATTTAAGCCTCACAAATCGAATTTTCAATTCTTCGGCCTTTTTTAATATCATCTCTTTGGTTACTTCTGGCATAAATTTTCTCCTTATCTTAATTTCTTATATGAAAATTTTATATTATACCTCTACAAGTAAATAAATTGCTTTTTTGGAAACCGGAAGTAATATTAATGACTGATTTTTTTATTATTGATATAGTGATTTATATTTCTCAACCATTTTTTTTCGCATTTTTAATACCATTGTATGAGAAATACCCAATTCTTTCCCAATCTCCCGGGAACTCAATCCTTTCAGTTTTAGATTAAGTAACGCCCTTTCCTTATATGATAATTCTTTCTTAAAATCATCATAATACAGGTATTCATCCATATCATAGGTAGTATGATTATGGTAATCAAACTGATTATCTTTCCCAGATTCATTACCCTGTTTTGGTAAATTATAATACTGATTGTAATCTGATTTTTTACTTTCAGACCTGACATATTTTCTAAGATAATTCTTTAAATAGTAATAACATCCCTGTAAGATATAGCTGTCATTTTTATTTTTTAATTTTCCATCCCTGTTTTGTTGCCACAAATACAATAATATCTCCTGATACAAATCTTCACCATCAATATATTGATGGTGAAGATTCAGCTTTCTAATAATCGCTTTAAGTTGATACCTTAATCTGTTTATTATTTCATCTAATTCTCTTTTGCCGCGATTCCCCATAGATAAATCCTATTTATTTATTGTATTTGCTATTTTAACGCCAAATTACCAGGCAGTTAATTATATTATAATCTTTAAGGTATACTCATTCATTATTATAGGAATCAAGCACTTTCAGGTAATTTGCTCTTTCAAAGGCTGCCGGTTCAGAAACCGATTTTTGGCTCATAATGCCTTGAATTTCTTGAATTGACTCATATTTATGGTTTTCTAACCAATGTTCTAAATCTTTCAGCAAAGAACCTAAATAGCTAAAACCTTTATTAAGCAATGAAGAGGCTAACATTGTTGCATTTGCTCCAGACATAATGCTTTTGACAATATCCTCGGCAGTATGAACCCCACCGGTAATAGCTATATCCGGTTTTACCTTGCTATAGAGAATAGCAGTCCATCTGATACGTAACAATAGTTCCTGGGAAGTGCTTAATTTTAGTGCCGGTTCAACTTTCATCTTTTCTAAATTAATATCAGGCTGGTAAAATCTATTAAACAAGACAACTGCACTGGCACCGGCTTCACCTAAAGATTTAACCATATTTGGTATTGAGCTTAGGTATGGATGTATTTTTACTGCAACCGGAATTGCAACACTGGTGGTAATCTCGTCAACGAGCTTTAAGTAATTATTTTCTACTTTTCTTCCATCCATATCAGGATTGGTAGGCAGGAAATAAATATTTAATTCAATGGCATCAGCTCCTGCTTCTTCCATCGAAATGGCATTATTTATCCATCCCCCCACTGAAACACCATTCAGACTGCCAATTATGGGTAAATCAATATTGCTTTTCAATTTTGAAATATATTCCATGTATTCATCAGGCATTAGTTTATTCTGAAGAACTTCCCTGTAATATTCTAAGTATTTACTGTATCCTTTTTCTTCATATAGTAAAAAATGACTCTTTTCCTCTAAATCAGTCTGCTCTTCAAATAAAGAAGGCAATACAACTGCTGCGGCACCTTCTTTCTCTAACAACTGAATATTCTCAATTTTTTCTCCTAAGGGAGAAGAAGCAATAATAATTGGGTTCTTTAATTTTAAACCCGAATAATGTACAGCCAAATCTACCATTCTATTTACCTCCTGAAAAATATTATTTTATTCTTTTTTAAATTCATAATAAATCTGTTAAATTAGGATAACTATCATTTTTGAGTATATTATTCAACCAAATCTTCTGAACGATCAAATGGAATTCGGTAGATATCTAAAATTTCATAATGACTCTCCATTGCTTTCTCTTTATCAATTATAACTTTTTTATTCCATTGATCTTCAAAGATTACAAATGGTTCCTGACAATTTTCTACTTTTTCCACTAAATCATGCATATTCCATATTTTTTCTCCATTTATCTGGTCAACAACCCAGCTGTTTATATTTTGATATCCCTGATTTACTTCAGCTGCCAAAGCCTTTAACAATACGACAATTTGTTGATCTTCTCTCTCAGGGGTATTGCTCAACAGGTGACAGACCAGCTCTCTTGGTGCAGATTGGCTCCATTGTGAGCCCCATATATTCAATAAATCTTTCGTAAGAGGGCAAAACACCAGTCCACCATAAATATAATAAGTGGGCAGGGTTTCATATTCCTCCATCGGTACAAGACGATCCTTCTTCATGGAACGCGACAGATTGATATTTAATTTTTCTTCATTTCCTTCTCTTAAGACAGTTAAAATGATATCCTCACCAATTTGCTTTTGCTGTACAGCATAATTAAGAAGAGTTCTTTCATTTCTGCGGAACTCAATAGTACCGTCATTACCCACCGGGTAGTCTTCTATTTTTACCAGCACATCACCAAGCTGTAATTTTCCATCAGCAGGAGAACCCGGAATAACCTGGTTAATTAAAACACCACTTGCCCCCGGCTCCATCTGATAATATTTTCGTAAGCCCTCGTTTTCCATATCCTGCATGCCAATACCCAAACTTGGATAACCATCATAACTGCCATCTTCAATATCTTTAAAGAAATGGCGGATAACCGGAACCGGAACCATATAACCTATATTTTGAGCAGATGGAATTCCTGCCATAACTACTCCTACAATTTTATCTTCCACTAAAACCGGTCCCCCGCTGTTACCAGGATTGATAGCTGCATCAATTTGACCGGCCAAAAAGACTGATGAACTGTGAACATAAGGCTGGTGTTCAATCCTTGAAATTACACCCTTGGTAATGCTTAACATGTCCCCACCCATTGGGAACCCGTATACTAAGACTTCCTGTTGAGTCTCCGGTAATTCACCTAAGGACAAAGCCGGCTCACCTTCAAAAAATTGCTCATCGTCTACTGTCAATAATGCCAGGTCAGTTAAATGTGAGACTGCTACTACGCGTGCAGTAAATCTTTGCGTATCACCATATTTGCGAACCTGCAGAAATGTTTGATTGCCTACCACATGGGCATTGGTCAATATTAAATTCCCTTCAATCATACATCCGGAGCCGGAGCTGGCTCTTGGGCCCTGCATGCTCCATGGATTATAGTAATCAGGAGAATTACTTACTGTATACACTTTTACAATTGCTTCCCTCACATCTTCTGAAGCAAAAGAGTTTGAAAGCAGAGAAAGAAACACTAAAAGAACAATTATGCTTAGTATATATACTTTTGCATTCACTACTGATAATTTTTTAACTTGGGTCATCATTTCCCTCCTGTTTGAAATTTTTTTAATTTACTACACAATGATAACAAATATTTACTCCAAAATATTATAGAAAAAGCAATATTATATTAATTAATAAATCAATTGTATTCATAATCTGCTTTCTTAGCAAGAAAATACCATAAAAAATAGCATTGTTATTCAAAAATTAGGTCTATAGTGTTATAATTTGTAAGATGTTAGTTGATTTTTAAATTGTTAGAACAGAAAAAAAACAAGAAAGATTATAGATTAAAAGTTTTATGAATATATTTATTTTATTTGGTTTGATTGGCGGTCTGGGTCTATTTCTATTCGGGATGCGTCAGCTGAGTGAAGGTCTGCAAAAAATTGCCGGAAATAAAATACATCAGATACTTGAAGCCCTTTCAAAAAATCCTATTAAAGGTGTTGCAACCGGAACTATAATTACAGCAATCTTGCAAAGCAGTAGTGCTACCAGTGTCATTACAATCGGATTTGCTAATGCAGGATTATTAAATTTAAAACAGGCAATGAGTATTATATTTGGAGCAAATATCGGAACAACAATAACTGCCCAGATTATTTCTTTCCAGCTGCACGATTACATCCTACCGGTTATTGGAATAGGTTTTGCTTTTAATACATTTGCCAGGAGAAAAGTATATCAGTATATAGGTTCTGTTATGATAGGATTTGGCCTGTTATTTTTAGGGCTTTCTACTATGTCTTCTGCTATAGATCCCTTAAAAAGCAATCCCTTATTTATCAGTCTGTTAGTAAGTGTAGCGGAAAAACCTATACTTGGCATATTCATAGCTGCAATCGTAACTGCCGTTTTGCAAAGCAGCAGTGCCACTACAGCAATTATCATCTCATTATCCATTCAGGGACTGCTTGGATTGAATGCAGCTATCCCTCTTATCCTGGGAACCAATATTGGTACCTGTATTACGGCTTTATTGGCAAGCATAGGAAGTTCCATTACCGGAAGACGGATAGCAGTTGGCCACTTTCTGACTAAAACTGCCGGTGTAACCATTTTTTATTTCTTTCTAAACCAATTTATCTCCCTGTCATCCTTAACAGCTTCTACTGTTCCCCGTCAGGTAGCAAATGCTCATACACTGTTTAATGTAATCGATACATTAATATTATTGCCCTTTTTGCCATTAATATTAAAAGTATTAATGCGTATTATCCCGGGTAAAGAAAAAGTCATAAAAAAAGGTACTATATTTCTTGAAAAAAGTCTAATCAATACTCCTTCTATCGCTTTAGGACAGGTAAAAAAAGAGTTAGTGCGCATGGGAAATATAGCACTGGGTATGTTAAGAAGCAGTTTAACTGCCTTGCAAAAAAATAATGACAGGATTGTTCAGGATATCTATCTAAAAGAAGATATATTAAATACTATCCATCGTGAAATAACAAAATACCTGCTGGTTGTATCTCAAAAATCCTTAAGTCATGCACAATCACAGAGTCTGGCTAATTTAATGAATATTTCAGGACATATTGAAAGAGTAGGTGACCATATCGAAAATATTGCAGATTTAGCAGAAAACAAGGCTAATGAAAAACTGATTTTTAGTCAAAAAGCAGAAAAGGACTTGAAATATATCTTTTCAAAGGTTGAAAAGTCCCTTCAATATTCACTGAATGCACTAAAAGATCGCAATGCGGAAATTGCAAAAGTAGTTACTAAAAGAGAAGATGAAATAGACAGAATTGAAGAAAGTCTCCGCAATGAACATATTCAACGGCTTACAAAACAAATCTGCAATCCTGAAGCCGGAATTATCTATATAGATGTGCTCAGTAATTTGGAAAGAATCGGTGACCATGCTTTTAATATCAGTATGATGGTTATTGATGAATTAACCAACTCCAAAGAAAAGGGATAGAATCAGATGGATAATATTTTTTCAGAAACATCAGAATATATGAGATAGTAGAGTAAATGAAATACTCTTTTATGATAAATCAATTTTAAGCACTTTCCGATAAAATTGTAAAATCTGCATATATGCAATCTCAGGATCAATAATATGTTCAGTTAATTTTTCCATGGGACATTTGTCATCTTTTGTTCGGTTCTGAATAAAATCTACGATATGTTCATATTGACAAAATATTGAGTAGTCATCCAGCACTTCTTTTGCCTTTCGGCTGAGAATTTCAGCATAAATTGCCTTTACTTTATTTTGGGCTGCTAACATTGCTGCTGCCTTTCCAATTACTTTATCGGCAATAATACTATCCTCAATTATTTTTTTATTATCCCGAATAATCTCCATAAATGCCATAATCCCTCTCTTGTGAGATACTTTTACTGTTTTCCCATTTGCTAACAGGACAAAAGTATAGTTATTTTTCTTCAATATATTCTTTGCCTTTATAAGATTATCCATTTAATACTTCCTTTACATTATAAATATCACTAACCCTGCTTTACATTTTCAATTATATGTAATCCAATCATCAATAATCAAGTGATTTAAGGGATAATCTTTATAATGTATATTATTCTTCTAAAAATCTGTAAAAAAGAAAATTAAAAGGGCGGGTTTAAACCCGCCCTTTTTTCATCATATTTTTGGTAAATCACATAATGCCTGTTCTATCTTCTCCTGGGAATATTGGTGATCTTCTAATTTGCCATCAAAATATGCCTGGTATGCTGCCATATCAACATGTCCATGTCCGCTTAAACAAAGAAGGATAGTTTTTGCTTCTCCTGATTCACGGCATTTTATTGCTTCATCGATGGTAGCCCGAATGGCATGATCAGCTTCAGGAGCGCTTATAATTCCTTCGCTGCGGGCAAAGTCTACACCTGCCTGGAAAGTGCCCAGCTGTTGTACTGACCTTGCTTCTACCAAACCCAAATTTAATAAATGACAGATAATTGGTGACATACCATGATAGCGTAACCCTCCCGCATGAACAGGGGGCGGTATAAAACCATGTCCCAATGTGAACATCTTCATTAAAGGAGTCAGGCCTGCTTCATCACCATAATCATATTCATAAGGCCCCCTGGTAAGAGTCGGGCAACTGGCCGGTTCAACATTAATAATTCTTAAATCAGGATGTGAACCATCTATTTTGTCTTTTATGAATGGTAAAAACATACCGGCAAAATTTGAACCACCGCCTACACATCCAATAATAATATCAGGGTATTCATCAATATTTTCCAGTACTTTTTTGCTTTCTTGCCCGATTACTGTTTGATGCAACAAAACATGATTAAGCACACTGCCTAAAGAATAATGAGTATCTTCTCTGCTTACTGCCTCTTCAACTGCCTCACTTATTGCCAATCCCAGGCTGCCCGGACAATCGGGGTCTTTTGATAAAATAGCCCTTCCTGCATTCGTCTGGTCAGATGGACTGGGAATACAATCAGCACCCCAAACCTGCATCATCACCCGCCGATAAGGTTTTTGATTAAAGCTTATTTTTACCATATATACTTTAACTTCCATATCAAAACAGGCCCCTGCAAAAGCCAATGCACTTCCCCACTGGCCGGCACCTGTCTCAGTTGTTATGCGGTTAACACCTTCCTTTTTATTATAATAAGCCTGGGCAACAGCGGTGTTCGCTTTATGACTTCCCGGTGGGCTGCTGCCTTCATACTTATAATATATTTTTGCAGGTGTTTTCAATGCCTTCTCCAATTTTTCAGCACGAAACAGGGTAGTTGGCCTCCAAAGCCGGTAAATATCTCTAACTTCATCAGGTATTTCAATATACCTCTCTGTGCTGACTTCCTGTTTAATCAGCTCTAATGGGAACAAAGGCGCTAAATCTTCTGGTTTAATAGGTTTTTTGCTCGCCGGGTGCAAGGTTAAAGGCAGGGGTTTTGGTAAATCCGCCTGTATATTATACCAA